>Ga0307964_1001423_pt1 | contig 9137 bp, 8 predicted proteins | sample OrgLakmetagen596_FD_201823 | JGI IMG/M metagenome (GOLD analysis project Ga0307964, IMG submission 201823) | Saline water microbial communities from Organic Lake, Antarctica - #596 | ecosystem: Environmental > Aquatic > Non-marine Saline and Alkaline > Saline | place: Antarctica: Organic Lake... | reverse complement strand
CGAACCATTGAACCCGCACGCTTGTTGGATCGCCGGGGGTGTTGCTTGCCATTTGGAACGGGTTCTGGACCTGCTCTATTGTCTGAATTTCTTGCCGGATGCTGAAAACCACGTCCCGGTCGCGGTCATAGACCCACGGATAGGTGGAGGTCTGAGTGATCACAGGAACGTCTGGGTCCCCCATTTCCCGGAACAGAAGTTCCGTCTCGGTAGGGTCCCCCCATGAGATAACGAACCGGAACTGCGGTACGCGGTTGCCCACGTCTTTGAGCGGCATCCGGTTGAACACGATGTAGCAAAGGCCCCGGTAAGCAGGGCACACTGTAGGCCCCACGTCAGCGGCCATGATCGGGTCTTGCTCTTGGGTCAGAGACCCCTCGTAAAAGTTGAATTCGAGGTTCTTGATGATTGGCGGTGACCGCTCTTTACCCTTGTCGTTCACGCGGTCTCTTTCGGGCACGCCGTCCAGAAAGGGGTGGAGGTTGCCCGATGGTTTGCCGTCAATCGCGTCCCGATCATAGATCAGCTTGCCGTCCGCATAGATGCCTATCAGGGTTTGGGCTTCGCGCTGGCTGATGCCCACGGCGCAGGTCAAGTAGTATTTGTATTCTGTCCGGGTTCCGAGTGAGAACGGGTTGCCCTTGCCGATGTCGTATTCCTTGGAGACCTCCTCGATTTCCTCACCCCAGATGATGTTGCCGCCGATCACGTCTGTCCCGTAGCCGATAGGGATAGTACGCCCGAAGGCGGCGCTGGACACGGTGGTGTCGTCAAGGCGCGGCCCTTCGATTTCCTGTTTGGGGCGAAGCGCCGCGATGATCAGGGAGATAGCCGCTTGGAGAGCGATGTTGACTGCGAAACTTACTGGATCAGCCATCTGCCACCCCCTTGAAGTCGTAAGCGGCATGGAGACGCATACCGTCTTTCTGCCCTTTAAACAGGTCCACCACTACGGCCCGTCTTGCGGCAGTCCCGTGGATGATCGCCCCGGCCTTAGCGTTTATGACGACAGACGCATGGAAAGGCGAACCGTTGAAGCTGTGCAGAAGGACCATTCCGGGCTTGAGGTCGTCCGGTGATCTCAAGTGCATATGAGCATCAAAGTAGCCCCGCACGGAGCCATCCGGTTCGCGCCTGTATGCAGGGATGTCGAGACGGTCGGGGAGTATATCCAGTTCCTTGGCGATAAGGTAGATCAGCCCCACGCAGTCCACGCCACGCCGGGACCGGCCTTGGTGCTTCCAAGGGGTGCCCACGAGGCTTTGGGCGGTCTTGACGATCTGGGTGCGGGTGACGGTCATTTCGCGTTCGGATACTTCTTGAGGTAGTTATCGCCGGGGACGTAGGGGTGGCCTTGGAAATTGAGGACGTTTCCGAACTTGTTCCCGCAGTCTGGAACGGTCTTGGAACAGCCGGGTATGGCGGTGCCAGTGTCCCCCACTTGCACTTCGAAGGGAAGCCGCAGATGCAATTCGATTTCCACATCTCCGGTTGACCCTTCCGGCGCGAACTTGATGCCCTTGGAGACGGAAGCATTCGCCCCGGTGTTGAACAGAAGCGCCCCCTCTTGGAACCAGTCCGGGTAATCGGCCAGACGGGGTTCGGTGAGGGTCACAGAAAACGCCTTGCGGTTCGTCACCGATGTGACGGTGAAGTCCCGGTCGTAGCGCAGGTTGCTCACCCACGTCACGCTTCCATCGGTCACTTCGACGCCGGATGCACCCACGTCGAAGATCGTGAAGTCGAGGATCGTTTCGTCTTCCGTCTGTCCCGGCGAAGTGCACTTCCAGACATAGTCCGGGTATTCGGAAACTATCATCCAGTTCTCGGTTGCGTATGTGGTGAGGCTCTGCCGTTCGGTGCGGGTAAGGACCGGCACTTGGCATTTCGTGCTGCCCAAGTCCACCGGGCACGCGGGAGTGTAAACCAGCGTCAGGCCCTCAGAGAGTGCTTGTGAGAGGCCCCGAAGTTCAACGTCGAATTCCCCGAGGTTGTTCTGGCGCGCGGTCCCCAGCCAGCCGGTGCGCCGCACAATGCTACCCATGGACAGGTCTTTGTAGTTCACCACTTGGATAGTGACGCGTGCGCCGTCGAACAGCCCGCCCCGAACGTCATTCCGCTTTACCAGCGTGCCGTCCAGTATGCCCTTGATCTCCATGTTGTCCACGGACAGGTCCACCTTGTCCTCAATCGCGGAGCGGTCGTAGCCGATCCCGGACAGGTAGGTTGCCCCCTCGAACACCAGATCACGGTCATGGTCGGTGAAGCGCAGCACTTCCCCGTCATTGCGTTCGATGGTCCACAGGGACGCAAGGGTTTGCAGTTCCCCATCAAGGTGGGTTTGCAGGGCAGATGAAAAGACTAGGGGCATTACTGTTTCAGTTCCACGATGGGGATGGCCGGGGTCAAGAGGACGTTCTTGTTCTCCACGATGATTTCCAGCCGGTCGGTGTCAAAGCGGACGGGCAGATCGAAGGTGCCGGTCCACGTTATGTCCACGGCATAATCGGGCGGGTCGGTGAACGTGATGATCCCGGTGGCGGTGTTCAGTGCCCAGCCGCTCCCCTGCTCCACGCCGTCCAGATAGACCTTGAAGTTGGCATCATTGACCGGCTTGTAGATCGGCTTGGTGTAGGAGAAGCCACCCTCGTCGGTATAGGTGTATTGCAGTTGAAAGGTGGTGTCGCCACTGTCCGGGCTTTCTTCCACGCCTTGCTGTCCCGTGCCGGTCGTATAGTTGGACCAGTCCCGGAACCGGAAGCCGCGCGCCTTGCCTGCCCGCGCCATGAAGAAGTTCCTGATCTTGAGCGCGTTCTCGCGGGTGTCGATGCCGTAGCCGATGTCCCACTCGCCCCGGTCCACCGACCACAGGCTGTTGCGCTTTTCCTTGCCCGAGTTGAGGACGGTCACGGTGGTGAGGAAGCCCGGCCCGCCTTGGGCACCACGCTCAATCTCAACCGGAAGGCGGACTTCATCAAACGCCATATCATGCTTCTCCATGCCGCTCGGAATACCCGTGCGTAGTTTGAGCCTTGCGGCGAGCATCCTTGGCTAGACCCAGAGAGGAAAAAGTCCCAAGGGTGACCATACCCGCATCCGTCCGTAAGGTAGCTTGAAAACGCCCATTAGGGCGAAGGTAAACCCCGGTAGCCCCCGTGGTGTTTGCCTTAGATCGCTTGGCGTTTCGTGCGTTCTTGGAGGGGGTTGTGTGTCTAAGATTTAGGATGGCATTGTCGGTTTTAACGCCGTTCTTGTGATCCAGCTTATGCACCCATTCCCCGGAGTGCATAGCCCACAGAACCCGGTGCAGCTTGAAAAAAGATCGGTTGATTGCACCATAGTGATAACCACCCCCGTCCAAGGCCGTGAACGCGCGTTCACCAGAAAAACGAGCATTCCAGACCTTAAACCCATGAAGGTTTTTGAAGTGGGTTTCCGGGCGATGGTTCCAAACCAAGAGACCCCCTTCAAAATAGGGGGTGAAGCATTCAAACAGATATGAAATTTCCAGTGTTTTCATGGTTGGATATTAACCGGGTCAGTTGTTCTGGTAAACTCTAGTTATTGCGATTGTCAGCGTCTTGCATCAGGCGAGACATGCGTGCCCGGACTTGGCCTTCGGAGCGGCGGAAGCTGTCCGCGTCCCCGCCGGGGAAGTTGAAGTTGATGTTGGGGGCGAACTCCCGTGTCGCTTGAGGAGACGAATTGGAGGCACGCAAGGCCATGAGGGTGTTCGCCTCTCCGGCTTGGCCCCCGGCTTCATAGGCGCGGGAATACATCCGGCCCATCATGTCGTCGCCGCGCCCGGCGTTGATGGCTTCCAGAAGGGGGCCATACTGCGAAGTGGCGCGGGCGTTGGTCACGAACTCGCCGTTGGACAGGAAGCGCAGGAGGTTGTCCTGTGTCGGCCCGCCCTTGCCGGAGACATAGCCGCCTTGCGCCAGACCCACGCTAGTGCCCAAGAAGGTGCTTCCCCCGATGCCTCCCCCCAGCCCCGCGCCGAAGGCGTTCAGGAAGTTGGCGAGCAGCCGGTCCGCAAGGAACTTGGAAAGCTGTTTCAGCAGGTCAGTGAGCAGGCCCTTGAAGTCCGCCTTGCCGGTCGTCACAAAATCCACGATAGCGTCCGACATGCCATTGAACGCGCTCACCACGAAGTCGCGGGTGAAGGACACCGTGCTTTGCAGGTTCTCGTTGATTTGTGCCAGACCAGCCTTGAGGCCGTTGGTGAAGGTGTCCGCGTTGCGGGTAGCCTCTTTCAGCGCCTCGCTCTCTTGGCGTAGCAGTTCGATCTGTTGCGCGGTCAGTTCCGTGCCCTCTTGGCGCGCGATGTTTTGCAGTTCTTGGATGTTCTTGGCGAACTCCAATTCCTCGCCATACAGGCCAAGCAATTCAATCTCGTCGCGGTAACCTTGGACCTGTTGCTGGATAGCATCCCCCAGCGGATCGCTGTCACCGCCTCCGCCTCCGCCTCCGCCTCCGCCTCCGCCTCCGCCTCCGCCACCTGCACCAGCGCCAGCGCCAGCACCACCACCGGATGCCCCGGACCCAGAAAATCCCCCAGAACTCGGCCCAGATGAGGCGCTGAAATTAGACTTCACTAATTCAAGATTCTCTCTTTGAGCCTCGGAGTTTCTTACCACAGAGGCGGTGAAATCATCCAACTCAGCCGCCGCCGCCGCTCTTATTATACCATCACCAGAACCAAAGGCGTCGGAAAGTTCTGCTCGTTTCTGTGCTATAGTGCCCGCCGCCCGTGCCTCTAGTTGGCTTTTTCCTTTTGCTATAGCTGCATTGGTAGCCTCAAGACCTATGGACCCCAGATCAAGGCTGGCCGTAGCCGCCGCCACAGCCGCCAATGCCCCAGCGGCGGCGTTAAGATTATTTGCCAGAGAAACGGCGGCACCCGCCGCACTAGCTATAGACCCCGCCGCCGACCGGGCGTTGCGGTCCACGTTCGCGGCTTGAAGCGCGGCCTGCACCAGCTTCTCGACGGCTTGCCGGGTGTTGGCGTCCAGTTGCTTGACGCCACCGGCCCCCTTGATGATTTCCTGTGCGAGTTTCAGCGCCTTGCGGCTGGCGTCCCCCATGTTGTCCGCTGAACGCAAGTTCACCAGTTCTTGATTGATGCGCCCGACTTCATTCGCGCTAAGAGACGTATTGTCCAAGAACTTGGAGGCTTCCGCCAGCGCGTTGCCGAAGCTGATCTGCCCGTTCACAATCGCCAGTTCTTGCGTGAGGATAAGCGCTTCCCGAACTGTCCCGGAAATGTTGCCATACTCGGCCCGTAGTTCTTGCACCGGGGGCAGGGTGTTGAACGTGGCTTCACCCACCAGCCCTTGGGCCTGTGCAATGGCTCGGACTTGTTCTGCGGTGCCGTTGTTCGCAAGGTTGAAGCCGTCGATACGGGCGCTTGCTGCGGAGGCTTTGGCCTCGGTCTCAGCGAGGGCTATGTTCAGTTCTTCCACTACCGCACGGGCTTCCTTGATGCGGGTGGTCTCGAACAAGTTCACGCCGAATATGTTGGTCTTGAACTCCGCATCCGCCAGTTCTTTCTCGGCGTCTGTGATGGCTTTCTTTAGGGTGACGATGGAAGCCTCGGTAGACTTCAAAAGTGCCTCAGCCACGCTCCTGCCCGCGTTGACAGCGAACACCGCCAGTGCAGCCTCCAAGCCCCCGAAGCTGTCCGTCACGTCTTGCACGCTCTCTTTCAGGCGTTGCGCGCTTTCTTGGGCACCAGTGAAGGCCCGGAACACTCCGACGACAAGGGTGGCCACGGCGATGAAGGGGATGGCCCGCATGGCAAGACCCAAGGCCCGCATGGCGAGGGTCGCTTGCCCGGCCCCGGTCACCAGTGCCACCAGTGCAGCTAACTGCCCCGTGACGGCCAAGCGCAGGATGGTGAAGATGCGCCCGGTCAGGGTGGCCGTGGTGTTCAAGGCGAAAAGCGAGCGGGTCAGGGATACAGCGGCGGCAGCGGCGGCGGGCAGGGCGCGGGATGCGAACAGCAGAACGGCCACCACCACGATGTCAAAGTTGTCGGCCACGACCTCCACCACCTTGGCGATGGCTTCCATGGCGGGCACCAGAACCGTGAGGGCGATTTGTCCCAGACGGGTGAAACTCTCGGCAAGGCTGGCCAGCGCCACGGTCAGGCGTTGATCAAGGTTCTCTGCCACCTTCTGGAAGGCCACATCGGTGGCCCCGGCCTTTTGCTCAAGGTTCTCTAGGGTAGTGGCAAAGGCGTCAGAACCCCCGCCGGTCAGGGCAAGGACACCACCCAAGGCTTCGACCGATCCGAACAGCTTGGCCAGTTCCTCGGCGCTACCGCCGGAGGCATCAGACAGGGATTGCAGGAAGGCTTGCAGCCCTTCGCCAGACAAGGCGGCGACGTTGAAAGCCACATCAAGGTCTTTCGCAGCTTTCACCGCCTCGCTGGTGGGCTTAATCACGGCTTGTAGGATGCCGCGAAGTTGGGTGACCGCCGTGCCGGTGTCGATACCTTGGGTGGTCAGGGCGGAGGTAGCACCCACGAGTTCGTCAAAGGACACGCCGGTGGTCACGGCCAAGGGAATGACGGCCCCCAGAGAAGTGGCCAGTTCTCCGATGGTGGTCTTACCCGCCTGCATGGCGACGAACAGAGCATCCGAGGCTTCGGTGGCCGTGATCACGGAAGGGCCATAGGCGTTGACGGCGGTGGTCAGGATGTCAACGCCGGTGGATACATCGGTGACACCGCCCACCGCCAGCTTGTTGGCCTGTGTGACGATTTCCGTTGCTTGCGGGATAGTAGCGGCCCCGGCGGAGATTGCCTGATAGAACGCTTGGATTTGGCTGGTCTTGGTGCCCCCGAACTCCCGGACCAGCGAGCGTGTGGCATCGGTCAGATCGCCAAGCTGTGTCGGGGTGCCTTGGATCAGCGTGCTGGTTTCCGCCAGCGCGGCATTGAAAGATCGGGCCGATTGCGCGGCCCCCACGAATATCCCGATACCGGCAATGGCCGCACTAAGCAGGACGAACCCTGTCACCACAGCGCGGATACGTGCGGGCAGGAGGGCCGGGATTAGGGCGGTCAGGGCACCAGCCCCCACGGAGGCGATAGCGGCCCCCACAGCCGCCGCCGCTTTGGCCAGAAGGCCGAAGGCTTTAGCAGCTAGGGAGGCTTGCTTGGCGACTTCCTCGGTCTGTCCCGCCAGTTCCTCAGCCTGTTTCGCAGCTTCTTCGGTATTCTTGCCCAGACCCTCGGTCGCCTTGGCGGCTTGGTCCGTATCCTTTTCCAGCTTGCTGGCGTTCTTGGCCACGCTATCAAAGTCCCCGCCAAGAGCCTTGACGGCGCGGCGGGCTTCATTGCGTGCTTTAAGAACGAAGGTGATGTCTTGGGCCATGCGCCTACCGTGCTTTGCGGCGTGGTCCTCTCTTGGGGGAACCTTTGCCTCGGTTATCGCGTTCAGCCTGCTTCATCTGGATTTCCTGTTGCCGTGCCCGCCCGGACTTGACGCCGGTTTCGGTGGCAGTGACGACCGCGCTGTATCCGGCGGCTTGATCGTCTAAGGCTCCATTGGCTGGGAGGATACCTTTCTCCCAGTTCATATGCAAGTGAAACGCCTCGGCCTCCATGCGCGGGTTGTCCCGGAAGTAGACCAGCGGGCACAGAGACATGGCAGGATCGTTGCCGAAGGTGTGGGGTTGCTGGACCGGCTCGTGACAGCCCCATGCGTCTTGATTGGCCTCAGTGCATAGGTAGCAACGCCGGTCCGGGTAGACTATTCGCCCGAAGATGGCTCTGGCGAGTTTCCCGCCTCATCCCCATCCTCCACCATGTTGTCGCTCATAATCTGTTCCGCCAGTTCCTCGACCACGGACAGGGGCATCTGGTCCAAGAACTCGTTGGGAACGACCGACCGCTTCACGCCACCGCCCACGTCGCGGATAACCAGCTTGAAAGGGATGACGTTGCCCTCGGCGTCAAGGAAGTTCTCCACGCCTTTCAGGCCCCGGCGCACGGCCTCGAAGTTCATCTTGGCGCGGTTCACGGATGTCTTGATGTCGGTGTCGGCTTCCTCGGCATCGGCCTTGCCTTTGCCCTTGGTGTCACCCCGCCCGAAGCTGATCTGGGTCGCGCTGTCCCGGATGGTGCCCACGTCACGCGATGAAAGCGTGCCGATTTGCCAGATGGTGGGATCGTCCGCGTCGTCCTCGGAACAGACAAAGTTGCGGGTTGCGGACAGGTTGAGGGCTTTGATCGCCATGGTGGGGTTCCTCCTGAAAACGGGTCACGCCTAGTTCTGTCACCCCGCCCGGCGTTCGTCAAGAGTGAACGTGCGTTCACCTATTGGCTTCGGCCCACTCGGACCCATAGCGCAGCATCGTGTGGAAGGCTAGGCGCAAGCGGCGGCGGGCGTTCCTCAGAGCCACCGCCGTGATTAACGCGGTGACGGCCACGAACATATCGGTGGCCACCATGTAGAAGGGGGTGGGGAGTTGCCAGACCAGAGTGCCCATCACAAGGTGATGCACCCCACACGATCCGATGAACCACTGAAACAGGCGGGACAGAACCCGGAAGCCCGTGCCATAGTTGGGCAGGTCCGCCGTCCAAGTGCCTATCTCAAAACAGACCCATAGATAGGCTAGGCCGGTGATCAGGTTGGACAGAAACCACGCTATAGCCATGTAGTCGGCAAAGGGTATCATTCTGCCTCCGCTTCTACTGTGAAGAAGTCAGAAGGGGGAACGTGGATTATGTCCTCAGTAGGGCAGGATCGGGTATCAGGTAGCAGTATAGGGGTGTAGCTGTAGTGGCCGTCCACCATGTCACTAGGCAAGCGGATGCGCACCGAAAATAGGGTGTAGGATAAGGAGGTAGGGGCCTGAATGGCAGAGGTATCATAGGTGTATTCGTTCACCACCCCGTTGCTCTTGGCGGACCAGAACTGTGCCCGAACCGTGGTGGAACAAGACTTGTTCCGGCGTAGCTGGTAGAGGAAGGTCACCACTTGGCCGGGCTGGTAAACCATGTTGCCCACGATTTTGCCTCCCCCGGAGAACTCCACAAACCCACGTGGCGCAGGCAGGGCGTTTTCGATCCGGGTAAGCTGCATGGTCATGGACCCGAACTCTACGCGGAGTTCCGCCAGCTT
>Ga0307964_1001422_pt1 | contig 9141 bp, 12 predicted proteins | sample OrgLakmetagen596_FD_201823 | JGI IMG/M metagenome (GOLD analysis project Ga0307964, IMG submission 201823) | Saline water microbial communities from Organic Lake, Antarctica - #596 | ecosystem: Environmental > Aquatic > Non-marine Saline and Alkaline > Saline | place: Antarctica: Organic Lake... | reverse complement strand
TCATTTTCACTTTTATCTTTAATTTTTTAAAAAACTTGTCTATTTCTCTTTCGAGTAGAATTTTATCAGCAGAGTTGGTAAAATAAACAGCATCAAATAATGTGTAGTAATAGGTTGAATACTTCGGCCTGAGCTTGTTGAATAACTTAGCTTCCATATTCTGCAGTCTACTTGCTAGGCTTATATCAGTGTGTGATATTTCTTCTAACGAAGCCCACGTCTCAGTGTATAACTCTCTAAATAGTTTGTTATATCTGCTCCTTTTATTAAATCCAAAAAAAATATTTTGGTAAAGTGATTGTTTTACTTCTTTACGTTTATCCTCTATGTCTTCTTCTTCTTCTGACAAATCGTAAAATCTTTCGTAAAAAGAACCATTTTCACAGTCGTTTTGATATGAGTTATCACACCCTTTCTTATTATCCTTTAAGTAAGCTACAAGAAATAGCGGTTGTGAGTTTACAATATCTATTTCATAAAAATGACTCTTGAAATGTTTACGTGTAACACGGCTTATATTGCTGAACGAATGATATATTCTATCAACTTTTCTACCTTTTTTAATATATCTGTTATTTAAAGTACCTAATATCCTGCTCACACGTTTCCTTAGGACGTTTAACGAATAATTGTTAGTGCTGCAGTAATCAATCTCAGCTAATACAGCATTAGGAATGTTTAAATCACACTTCTTAATAGTGTCTTTAAATTTATTATCTAGTGTTAGTTCACATTTGAATTCAATGTCTTTCTTAGTGTTCTCTTCTAAAATAACTATTGCCAAATCATTGTCTTCTATGTAATCTTTATGAAGCTTGTATTTGATGCAATGAGATTTGGTTTTTGAATCCTTTGATAATACTTCTAACTTCTTTTTCTTTGGGTCTTTTATAGGTCTGAATCTGTAATACATCCCATTCTGTTTAATCTTATGTATTACATTTAAAGATGATAGAATAGACATATACTTAGAATACTTATTTCTTGTGAAATAATCTTCTAGTGTCTGTTTATTAATACTTAATGTATTGTCATCATCTGAGTATGTGTCTACATAGTTAAGAAAGTCAAATATTCTCATCATTGCCTTTCTCTTATTGCTTATCGGTAATGTATATGTTAATAATTCAGTAGCTAACTTCTTAGTAGTAATATATGTGTGTCTAGTAAGTGTTTGTTTATTAACTGTTAGATTGTTAAATAAGTTCTTTTCAAAGTCTAAAATCTCAATCATAATATAAATTCGTTTCTTTATATATTAAGTTGATCTCCCTTTGTTGTCTGTTTTTTGAAATTATTTTTGTTAAAAAGTGTATAATATAGTCTTAGACACTATGAATAATGGGATATAAATAAAAATTAAATTTATTGAAAACACATAAAGCGACACATACAGACTATATGATTTAAATGCTAGTTTGGATTGTGTAGATTATCTGGATAGTTTGGATATATTAGATTGTCTTGATATGGTAGATTTGTATCAAGGGATTTAACAGTTAGGCAAATCATTATATCTAAAGCCTGCTATGAAATAGCAAAGGCGTTCTAAATTATTAGACTATGCAATATTTAAAATAGGGAATGAAATCGTTTTATAATCATAAAAAACAAAAACAAATTTCTATTTTAGTCACCTAATCATTTTTCATCCAAATTATTATCATATAAGATATCATTATAGCAAGGCTTTTTACCGTAAAATAATCAATCTAGAATGCCCACAGATTTAAACCAAAACCCAGAACAAATAGCTCGTGATAAAATCGATAAAATGCTGCTTGAAGCTGGCTGGGATGTTCAATCTAAGAGTAAAGTAGATTTAAATTCTACAAAAGGTGTCGCAGTTAGAGAATATCAGACTGACAAGGGACCTGCCGATTATGTTCTTTTTGTAGACAGGAAGCCTGCTGGTATTATCGAAGCCAAGCGAGAAGATGAAGGTCAAAGGTTAACAGTCGTGGAAGACCAATCTACTAAATATGCCAAGGCTAAGCTCAAATATCTTAATAATGACCCTTTGCCATTTGTATATGAAAGCACAGGCACTATTACTCGTTTTACCGATTACAGAAACCCAAAACCTAGAGGAAGAGCAGTATTTTGGTTTCATAAGCCTGAAACCATTTCAGAATGGATAAAAAAAGGGAAAAGCCTGAGAGAGAGATTGCTCTCAATGCCTGACTTAAATGAAATGGGATTAAGACCTGCTCAGATAGTGGCAATTAATAATCTTGAACATTCTTTCAAGAAAAATAGACCTAAAGCTCTTATACAAATGGCTACAGGTGCAGGAAAAACATTTACAGCTGCAACCTTTGTATATAGATTACTGAAGCATGCTGATGCTAAGCGAATCTTATTTTTGGTAGATACAAAAAATTTAGGTGAACAAGCTGAGCAAGAATTTATGACTTTTCAGCCCAATGACGACAACAGAAAATTTACTGAATTATACAACGTACAACGATTAACTTCAAGCTATATAGCATCAGATAGCCAGGTCTGTATTTCTACGATACAACGACTGTATTCTATATTAAAAGGTGAAGAATTAGAAGAGAGTGCAGAACAAGACAACCCAAATGAGAGTAGTTGGCTAAAAAGTAAAATGTTTGAAAAGAGAGCTATTCCTGTAGATTATACACTAAGAGTACCTATTGAACAATTTGATTTTATTGTGATAGATGAAGCTCACCGCTCTATCTACAATCTTTGGAAGTAAGTCTTAGATTATTTTGATGCTTTTTTAATTGGCTTAACGGCAACACCAGATAAGAGAACCTTTGGTTTTTTTAATGAAAATGTAGTGAGCCAATACACTTATGAAGAGTCTGTAACCGATGGGGTAAACATGCCATACGATGTCTATACATTGGATTTTTACCATTTTTTTTATCTAAGAAATTAAAATTCCTTTATAATATTTTTTAATTAATAGTTTAAAGTTGTTATAATCTCTTTCTGGTAATCCCAAAAAATCATTCATAGTTTTTATTTAAAATTAAGAAATGAAAATTTAAGTAGCTAATAATGAAATTTATTTGAAATTTGAAAAATATGAATCTTTAATCAAGTTAATTAATGAACATCACCCATAGAGCGAAACAAGAACTATTAGCACTTAAGAACGGAAAAGAATTTGACAATTACATAAGGTAACTTTATATAGAAGAGAGAGCTAGCGCTGACTTTTCCGTAATGTGGAGCATGAGGGGAAAACAAGTTAAAATAGTAGAACATAATAGTGTTGATGGGTTAAATTTACTAAAATACAGGTATAAGATTGTTGCTCTAATTTCTTCTGAAGATGAGACTATTGATACACAATACGTTGATGAAAACTATTTTGAAACTTTTAAAAATTATGTAGAAACAATTAGGTTCTAAGCATTAATTCAATTGTAGACAGTGAATGAATTAGATGTAATCTCTATTGTTTAAATGTCAACTAGTCTTGTTCTAATTAATTAGTATCTATTGTCACCATTCTAAAATTTAAATCAATGTCAGAAATAAAATCTTCGTCTTATTTATTAGCAGATACGGACAGTAGGTACCCATTATTGACGAAATTTCATAACACTGTTCATATTATAGAACCTAACACAGAAGGTGAAGTAGATGTAGAATTCTTCAGCAATTGCGAAGAATTAGCAGAAAAGTATGATGTATCACTGATTTCAATCGATGATTTAGGTGAGGGAGAAGAACTTAGAAAAAATTTTTCATCTATTACTAAGAAGTTAAATCTTATAAAAGAAGATGGGCAAAAACTTGAAAATTATAAAGAAGAGATACTTGACAAAGATAATTTTAGGGAGCGTTTTTTAGAATACATAGGATATGAATTTGGAATACAAGACTCTAATGAAGGAGGTTTATTTTACAGTTAGGCAATTGAAGGTGGTATTAATATAATATTTGCTCACATTCATGATATAAGACAATTAGATAAAGAAAGAAGAGGCAAGTTTTTAAAAAAATTATTCCTTAAAAAGAAACACTCATACGTCGAAGGTGAAGCTATCACATCTTCACCTAAATTTCATTTTGCAATATTAAAAGAAAATTTAGATGATTTCAGCTATAAGGAATTAACTACAAGTTTACCGTACCGCATTGATGAAATAAAAGAAAGGTATAATAAAATACCAACTAAACTTATTATTAGGTATAATCTAGAATACGAAATTTACATCCCCCCTATTCTTGATAAAGAGTTAGAATTGGTCCCGATGAATAAAGCCTTATACTTTTTTACATTGGCACTAAAAGGGGTAAAAGAAGAAGAAACATCTAAACAAAAAGGAATTACATTTGAAGAAATAAGTAACTCACCTCATTCGATAAATTTGACGAGAATTTTCAGAAAATTAGATAACTATGAAATTGAAGAATATGGTGATGATGGTAAAAAGGGTGAAAAGACTGAAGAGTTAACAGTTAAAATTTTCAAGAATTCATTAAGCTCTCTTAAATCAAGAACTAAAAAAAAAATCCAAGACCATATTTATGCAGGAACAGGAGACTGGAATTTTACATTTGAGGTAATGGAAAAAATATCATATGTGAAAAAAAATAAATTTCTCAGAATTCCACTTGATAGAGATGATGTGGCTATTACTAGTCCAGGGATAGTTACAACTCCGATTAATAAAATTTTGAATACCAAGTTTAAGATTTTAAACAAGAACCTCTAGACATTTTCATTTATAAACTAAGAATATTGGTGTTTTACCAAGTTAAAGTCCTTTTTTATGATTGTGAAGAAAAGAATCTAATCGATTAAAGTGTTTTTCAAAAGTTGATTTAGCTTCCTCTCACCTATGTTTAGATAATCCTTGGTAGTCTGATAAGTTTCATGTTGTAGGAAATCCCTGGCAGCTTCAATACCATTAATTTCATATACTTTTTGACCTGCAGACTTACGCAAGCTATGTGCTGAAATAGTCTTATTTTCTTTCTTTGCTTCTTTACATTCGCTCAGAAATGCTTTTTTCAAATTTCTGCCTACCCACATCTTTGAATAATGTTGATTAGTTTTTGGGTTTATGAATATATACTCAGAACCCGTTTCCATTACTTTTTTATATAAGAGTTCACTTATTGGTCGCTTCGCCTCTTTCTTTGTTTTTTTAGCAACAAACTGAATATAATAATCCTTACCAATCTTGTAAAAATTATTTTTGGCTAGTGTCAAGGCATCTGATAATCTTAATCCAGTTTCTAAAACCAAAAGAATAAATAGTCCTATATCATCACCAAGGGCAATTTTTTTGCTTGCAACAGCTTTACCATTTTCAAAATTGATTGCTAGAGTTGTTTTTTTGACCATAAACTTGTTACTTTTTGTACAAATATAATGAATAAGTAACACTTTATTGATTAAATTCATTAATTGTCTGATAATTGGATATTTACATGTTACTCTTTAATGTAAGAGTAACATCAAATAATTTGTCCCCTCTTTCTCATAAAGTGAATTAACTAAAAACGTACTGGATTTTTAACTTTTAAAAATTAAAAGAGTTGGATTAACTGAGTTATTGAATGTTTTTATTTAAGAACAAATTTATGTCAAATCAAATATTTTTTTTAAATTGGTTATATGATTAGATAGAATATTATTGGTAAAATTTCTAAAACCTGATGCTAACAGTTAACTAAATATGATAACCTCGTCTTTTGGCGCTACTCGGGAATCCCATAATTTTGACCAGAACGAACCTTACACTTGTAGTATTTTCAATCAAAAGGAATATGTTAAGAAACTTTCGTTCAATTTATATAATAACAAGATGATTGAACTAATTTGATAACTGACTTCTGAATAAAATATCGGCTTAAACACTGTATATCTTTCCTTGCGTTGTCATTAGTTAAAATCAAAGTTTTAGATTTCTTGGTTTAAATCCAATTATTGAAATATTATTGCTAATTTTCTAAAAAACTAAGCGAAATGAGAGACCGTTGAAATAAATAAAGTGACAATAATCATCAAGTTCAAGTCAAGTATTGAACGAATTAATCTAGATAAATATCGATTAAAAAATAGAATTCAAATGAAGACCTTAATTTTAAGTATTTTTTTTGTTGCGACAATTCAAAATCCAATTTCTATCAAAGATATAATATTTGCTTATGAAAATGATATAGATACAGTTTCAAATAACTTGAATTCGTTAGGTTTTGAATTTGAAGAAACGGACGAAAAAGAGAATATTGGAAAAGGCGTAATTTGGCGATATAATTCGCAACAAAATAGTGAAATCGGCTTATTTGTAGGAAAATATTGCCTTGAACCTAAATGCGGTGGTATTGAATTACAAACTTATAGTAAAGACCTTTATTTCACTCTCAAAAAAGAAGCTAAAAAGCATGGATTCGAATTTGACCGTTCAAATACTTATGAATCTGCTAAAACAAATGAATTTTATTCATATTACTACAGCAATAATTTACAACTATACTTTGGAGAGACCAAATACAGTGATGGTCGTGAAACACTCTACACATTAATTTTAAGAAATTAAACTTTAAAAATACTAAGCTATTTCTTTTAGAAATCTCTCTTTACACATTTATCTATGCTGACGAATCTTTTGAATTTAAAGGAGTATCTTTTAGCAATAAAACCAGTGGGGGGGGAGGAATTTTGCAATTCAAACGAAATCCAAAAAATTCTTTTAGTGAAGTTGCAATTAAGCTTTGATTTGAACAGTATCATAAGATTAGATTATGAAAATTAAAACTGCTGAAAGGCTGACAGCAACAATTACAATTGGTAAATTATTTGGATACTCTAATGATGAATATTCAATTAATGAGCTTTATTTTGCTCTACAAGATTATCAAAACAAACGTATTGAGGAGGGTGGTATTTATTTAAGTGCTTTTGTCCATGAAGGAGATATTGTCATGAGTGGTCAAATAGAAGCACACTACAAATTAGAATTCATCAACTATCCTAAATTTCCGCTTTATAAAAGAGTGTTTAAAGATGAAATCGTTCGATTAGGAAAACATCTTATTTCTAAATTTAAGCAAAATAGACTTGTAATAATATTTGATGATGAAATAGTCATGCTTGAAGAAAATGAAACCATTGACCCGAGAATAAAATTCAATAAATAATTATGGAATCAGATTATCACAATAAAGCTGATTTTGAACTTGTTAAGATTTACAACTCAATTAATGATTCACAAAAATTAGGGTTTTCATGTCTAGGTGAAATTGAAAATCTTAGAACTGAATTTGAAAGAAGAAAATTGAATTATAATAAAATTACTAATTCTAAGGGTGAAATTATTATTGTACCAGACGGTATCTATTTGGTAGAGAACAAACTATTTTTAGTAAATGAATTTATTTTAGGAATCTATAATGGAGAAGTTATATTAGGTGAGGTTATTTACAGGTCAAGGTTATGTTTAAAGGTGAGGATATTGGCACCCTTCATTTTCTGGGAAAACAGTATTGGAATACCAAATCAAGCTCTTGGAACAGACAATCATTTCTGGACACTAAAGGGTAATCAATTGGTCCAAAAGTATGGGTTAGAATTATTGATTGAAAGCTATAAAAAGCTAAAAATAATCGATAAAAATATTGATGATGTAGCAATACGTTATGGTCGATTAGAAAAAGAAATAAATCTTTTTGAAAATAAATATGTAGACGGTAAAAAGAATGAATTTATAACCGCTATTGAAAGTTGTTTTTACAAAAATATAGATAAAGATTACGGTTTAAACTTGAGTTGTTATGAAAAGGAGCAATTTGAAAGTATTATGGATGATTATAAAAATACAAAAAGAAAAAAATATCTGAGTTCGTAAGCTTGAAGCTTTCAAGTTTGTTTTCCTGAACAATAAAAGATTGAAAATTGAAGTGATGAAACTTAAAATAATGAAAATTAATAAAACTGTTGCCAACACTGGCAATCTTTGCACAAGCCATATTCAAAGCATTATCCTTTTTCTTCGAGTTAGATTATTTGGAATTAAAAGGTCTCGAATTAAAGCCGACTTAGTTATGAGTTCATTGTAGTTTATCAATTAAAATAATTAATTTGTCTTTTTTTAATGGCTTTTAATTCATCATTCATATACTGCTTCATCTCAATCCAATTTCCCTTTTCATCGTTAATACTAACAGCTTTCATTCTTCTTATTAATTCACCTTCAACATATTGGTAAAAATTGGACTCAATATTATGCCCTTTTGAATCGTACTTTTCAATTTGCTTATAAATCAAGATTGATTCATTATTATATCTAAGTTCATTAATAAGCTTACCTTTCTCATAGCTATATACTCTTCTTTCATTTAGTTCGCCATTGTAATTGAAACTTTTCTTTTCTAAGATTTCACCACTATCACTATACTTATAAGCAAAAGTTTCAGTTCCTATCAAGCCTATATCATCATACCAGGAAGATTTTATTTTATGACCATGCGAATTAAACTCATTAGAGATTTTGTAGCTTACAGTATCGTTATCATATAATACTTCTTCAATTTCATTACTTTTGTTGATAATTCTTTTATATCTTCTTTTGAAAAGAAGTTCATATCTGTAAAGTCACTAGAAATTATTGTAAAATCTTCAACCAAATCTTGTTGCAGAACGAATTTCAAAAACGAATAATTTTTATCGTCTGTAAAGTATGAAAAGATAAAATCGTTTTCAATACCTTCGAATGTAATAATGTTTTCTTTATCATTAACATTGAGCATTTGAGAATATTTTTCATTGAAAACATCATAGGTATAGGAATCCATGTCTTTATTTTTATTGAATTTAATGACTTGACAATTCTTCTGTTTTGATGTTTCCATGATGGTCGGTTTTAAATTGATACAAAATGATTTTAATCCCCTATTAGATCAGTCAAAAAACTTCTATGTTTACTGTCATAAAGCTGCTTGAAAATTTCTCTGGTATTATAAACCTCAATACTTGAATTAATTATAATTTCACTGAAAATTATACTCAAGGTATTTTCACTTTTATGAAATTGATTTAATATATCTTGAATACTATTACGCTGATTTAAAAATATAATCTTTGCAAAGACTTTCTTGTTATCAGCTGTAAGACCATTTATGTCTATATTATTAAGTACCTGTCTT
>Ga0307964_1001392_pt1 | contig 9313 bp, 8 predicted proteins | sample OrgLakmetagen596_FD_201823 | JGI IMG/M metagenome (GOLD analysis project Ga0307964, IMG submission 201823) | Saline water microbial communities from Organic Lake, Antarctica - #596 | ecosystem: Environmental > Aquatic > Non-marine Saline and Alkaline > Saline | place: Antarctica: Organic Lake... | reverse complement strand
CCAAATTCTCACGAACCAAATTCCTAGATTTGTTATCAAGCGGGTGAAAGATCGCTGCATCACGCCCGTTGCCCACAACATGAAAACGCTCAACTTGCGTTCCTGAGCCCGCACGGGCGTGCAATATGTCAACCGCCCGACTCGATCGTGTGAGCACCACATCCGCCCGACGCACGGCCTGCGCCTCAATGTCTCGCAGCAACCTATAAACAAAGCCAGAGGGTGACTGCCCGCCGAAATCCACTCGCTCATCCAGAGGAAGACCATCAGCATCGAAGACAATCGGCAACGAGCGACCACGCAAAGCCAGCAGTGACGCCAGCGCTGGCAACGTACTGCGCGGCATGACGACATCGATATTCCAGTCACGAATAGCTCGGCGAATGTTACGGTAACCCGCGACAGCCGTGAGCAACGAACCGACTGCCACAGGCTTTCGCCAAACTTGAACGGAACGGTAGGGGACGCCTACCAATTCACAGGCCTGCCAGGAACGTGAATGCTGTTGTAAATCGCCCCACGTGAACTGGAGTACATGAAACGTTATTCCATGTTTCGCCAGGCGCTGGAAGATGGGAAGGAAGAGACTTTCTAAATAGGACACTTGTGGGCCGTCCCATGTCACGAAAAGAATGTTCATCTAAAACCGCGCTCGGACAGTAGCCGCGTATAAAGAGTGTCCACATCAGAAACATAGCGTTTCTCACTAAAATACTTTCTTGCGCGTAAACGCCCTTTAGTGCCCATAGCCAGAGCTCTTTCTGGATCTTCAAAAATACGGACGAGTGCACCAGCGAGTGCCGATGGCGAGTAAGTATCAACCAGCAGCGCCGTCTCGCCTTCGCATACGACCTTGGGTATACCACCCGTTCGCGTAGCAACGACTGGCAGCCCGGCAAACATCGCTTCAACCAGTACTAGACCAAATGCCTCACTCGCCGAGGCCAAGGCAAAAACGTCCATCACCTCGTAGTAAGCTTGGGGGTCCGCTTGATACCCAGCAAAAAACACCCTATCTTTCACATCAAGTTCAAGGGCTAAATCACGCAACTTATCTTCATCCGGGCCAGTACCCACAATCAACAACTTAACACCTGGAACATGCTCTATTACATTTGGCAAAGCTCGTATCAAATCGCTAACACGCTTATGTTCATCGAAAAGCCGACCCACTGTGCCAATGACGTAATCGCCAGGTTCAACACCGATCTCGTCTCGAACTCGTAAAATGTCCTCTCGCTTTGCCGACGGCTTTTCAGCAACACCGTTGGCAATCATACTCACCTTGCTTTTAGGTAGCTTGATGCCTTGCCGGAGATAGGTTTCTACCGCCGGAGAGACTGCCACCATGTGATGAGTCGCGGCGGTAATCATTCGATATAACAGACTACCCTTCCAGCTTCGAGTCTGAGGATCACTGGTTTCTTCGCCGACCACGATCGGCACACGCGCCAAACGGCCAACCACGGCAGCCAATGCAACACCTTCATAAACAGCACCATGGATAATGTCGGGGCGGAAATCCTTGGCAACTTTTAAAGCTTCTTTGTAAGGCCGACGATCAAAGATACCGTTGAGCACTCCTACTTCAGTTATGGAACAGCCCGCCATCTGGAATTTTTCAGGAAGCCCTCCGACAGCCTTCGTGCAAATCAGATGCTGTTCGTAGCGCTCGGGATCAAGCCGATTAACCAGCGATAACCGTCTTTGCTCAACGCCACCAGATCCAACGGTTTCAAGACAGTGCAATACGCGTATTTTTTTCATCAAAAGCTCGTTTAATTGGCGATTTCTTGAGGCTTTCCAGCCAACAAAGAACTATAGAGAAAATCAAGCTCTTCAATATATGCAGTTGGCTCAAACCGGCCTTGCACGGCCAGCCTGCCTGCGACACCAATGGCCGGAAGGTTTTGACGTTGCCTCCAGATCTTTATCAATGCTTTATACAGACCTGATGCATCGGGTTGATCGATTAACCAGCCTGTTTCTCCGTGAGTGATAATTTCGGGCGCGCCCCCAACAGATGTGGCCAGTACCGGCACACCACATCCCATGGCTTCCACCAGCGCGATACCAAACCCTTCAGACAATGATGGCTGCACATAGAGATCGCACTGAGAGACGTAATCTATAGGATTTTTTCGATAACCAAATAGACGTGCGTTTTTCTGAAGAGCATGTTTCTCAATGCGTTTTTCAAGCTCGGCACGCTGACTACCATCGCCGACTATCCATAACTCGACTGGTACGTTTTCGTCTCTAAGCCTTGCAACCGCCTCGACCAGTGCTAAAGGATTCTTCACGGGTTCTAAACGACCCACAAAACCGATACGAAAGATATGTTCAGGGCCCCGCAGCTGTTCCTCAGGAATATACAACTCAACTGGGTTGTATATACGCACTGCCTTACCTACCGGCACTTCATTATTATTAATTAACCAGTCTTTAACTGCATTAGATATACAGACGACTCGATGTGAAAGACGATATACTTGCCGGAAAACTTTTTTAGCAAGAGCACTATGGTTAGGAATGCCGATCTCCTCACCGATACGGATTGGAACCCCTGCAAGCCAAGCGGCAATAAGGCCGTGAAAGTTTGCTTCTGCACCATGAGTATGGATCACATTGGGCTTAATTTTTTTTATTACCCTAAAAATAGCTGCAATGGCGTACATATTGGGAATTTTTGGCGAGCAACTTAAACCATGAGCGACTGCCCCAAAGCTTCTAATCTTCTCACATGCATCGCCACAATAATCAATGGCATAAAAGACATGCTCCCAACGAGCGTGTTGTTGATAAGCGGCTATAGTCTCGCCACGTTTTTCAACCCCACCAAAACCTAGAGATGTAAAAATATGAAGAACAACGGGCTTATTAATGAGATCTGGATTCATGAATCAAATCCTTGTAAAGAAATTGAATGCAAAGCATCAAAGAAAGTTAGCGACAGCGCGCTCTCTTACATAAGACTGATCTAGTCCAAGGCTGAATAGCAGAATACTGAAGCTCAGAGTTACTTGGAGCACAGCCATACGGCCAACGTCTTCTTGGGAGAACAACCAAGTGATGATCGGCAGGGATATCAGGCCTAATACCGCCGCACCGATTGGGCCTATGGCGAAGGCGGCTATTTTCCGTGACGTCACGCGTAAAACTCTTTAACCGCCGCAACAACACGCTGTTGATCTACCTCACCCAGGCCGTACCACATTGGTAATCGCACCAATCGTTCGCTCTCACTTGTGGTGTACCGATCCTCACCGACAAAGCGGCCAAACCGTTTACCGGCTTCGGCGGTATGGAGCGGTACGTAATGAAACACAGCCATAACGTCTCTGTTTTTTAAATGCTCAAGCAGCGCGCTTCTCTCTGCAAGGTCAGCAGTTTTGATGTAAAGCATATGCCCATTTTGTACGCAATTTTTCGACGTCACTGGCAGGCTTATTGTTCCGGAGTCTTGAAGCGGCAGCAATGCCTCATAATAGCGCTGCCAAGAGGCGAGGCGATCGACACGTATTTCTTCCGCACGTTCTAGTTGACCCCAAAGATAGGCAGCCTGTAACTCACTAGGGAGGTAACTGCTGCCAACGTCTATCCACTGGTACTTATCGACCATGCCGCGGAAAAACTGACTGCGGTTGGTGCCTTTTTCGCGGATGACTTCGGCGCGTACTTTGAACGTGTCATCGTTGATGATAAGCAGGCCGCCTTCCCCACCACTGGTGTAGTTTTTGGTTTCGTGAAAACTAAAGGTACCCATGTGGCCGATGGTGCCTAAGGCCCGTCCTTTATAAGAACTCATCATTCCCTGTGCCGCATCTTCGATTACATAGAGGCTGTGCCGCTTGGCAATGTCCATGATTGCATCCATTTCGCAGCCAACACCGGCGTAATGGACGGGCACAATGGCTCGGGTTCTTTCGGTGATCGCAGCCTCAATCTGTTGCTCGTCGATATTCATGGTATCTGGGCGGATATCGACAAACACGATCTTTGCTCCCCGCAGAACAAAAGCGTTTGCGGTGCTGACGAATGTGTAGCTCGGCATGATGACTTCATCGCCGGGATTGATATCGATTAGCAGTGCTGCAAGCTCCAGTGCGGCGGTGCAAGATGGCGTCAGAAGAGTCTTTTTTGCAGGTAGCGTTTCTTCGAACCATGCTTGGCATTTCTGGCCAAATGGGCCGTCTCCAGATATTTTAGGGCTGGCAAGGGCTTCAAGGACAAAATCTTTCTCATTACCAGTGACTGACGGTTTGTTAAAAGGTATCACCGGTTAACCTCCTGAAGAAACTGCTTTTCAAAATCGAGCAGGTTTTTTTTGCGCTCTTTCACTCGTTTAGCGGGATTGCCAACATAGACACCCCACGGCTCAGTACTTTTATTTACCAATGTCATAGCACCAACAGCGCAGCCTTCTCCTACTGTTACACCAGGAAAAATTATAGCTCCAGCTCCTACGATTACTTGCCGATTTATTACAACCTTGGCCAGACGCTCGTTTTTGAACTTTTTGGGAATTAAGGAGTTCACCATTGTTTCCCCACTATAATCATCCGACTGAGCAAAAATCTTGACCCCATACGCTAGCGTGCAAAAGTCTGAGAAATCTATCCCAGGCTCTCCACCTGCAATCAAGCACATTGGAGTGATATGGCAGTATTTCCCAATTTTCACATTTCCCGATACTATACAAAAATCATCAATTCGGGAGCTATCATCAATTTCAATACTTTCTGGATTGTAAATATTGGCTTTATCGCTTATTTTTACGTTTTCACCCAACGCCTTGAAACCCATAGTCTTAAGTGCTTCTTCTGAAAGATAAGCCATCTTAACTCCTGAAAATATTTGAAAGCTGACGAACCAGCTTATCTTTGGAAAAGTAGGATCGAACCGCTTCTGCATTATCCAATAATTCAATAGCCGGCAGTGACTCGAGAGAAAATCTTGAAATGAACTTGATATTGAGGCCGATTCCGACCAGAAGACTCGAATGACTAACCTCTTTTCTCACATAGACCGTTTTACCTATTCCCAGCAGGGTTATGATGTTCCCCATTGCTTGTTGCCGTTTATGATTAAAGATGGCGATATCGACAATATTGAGAAAATTAAGGTACTGATCGAATGGCATAAACGAGACCATAGGAAAAAACTTTTCACCAAACCAGTCCTTACCCTGTTCAATTACCTTCTTGGCGTGAGCCTGATCACCGTAGGATAAAGGCACATAGATTTTTATATCCCTATCTTTATACGGCAACAGCTTTTCCAAAGCTTCGATATGATTATTGCTAGGGTCTGCTGAATTCCCAACAAGGATAGTCAGCCTTGATTGAGTGTTTTTGGTTTGGTCTACGCTTTGAAATACCTGTGGGTTGACGACATTACTGAGGTACATCAGGCATTCGTGGTATTCACCACGGGCGCCGTACCATTTGCGGGCAAGCTCCACGTCGCCAGGTATGTAGGTGACAAGGTGACCAATGCGATTGATGACGAAATTTCGGCAACTACTATATGCCTTGCCTTTAAAGCTAAGTTTAGGCTTGGAGTAGCGATAAAGGTCATCACCCCAAATAAGCCAATAACACTTTCCTAAAAGCCAAGGAAAAAGGGTCAAAATAATAATAACTCGGTAATTAAAAAGACCATGCAAAATAACCTTCTTTGCACTATGTAACATAAAAATAAGTCGGACATAAGCATAGATCTGAGCGATTAATGATCGCCTAACAACGAAGACATTATCAGATTTTTCGATGGGGTGTTGCTTTAATCTCTGAACACCAGCTACCCAAAATTGATGGTTTTTTTTGTCAAACTCTTCATTAATTAGCTTCACAAAAGGCGGTATGAATTTATCCAAAGTACACACGTGCAGGATCATCTTTTGAACTCTTAATTGTGTCGTTGCTGACCAACAGTAGGTTTTCAACGCCAAAGTAATTTTTAAGTAGCCGTGTGAACTACTTAAAAAGTGCATCGTTATTCGTTATTCGTTATTCGTCAGGCATTGTCGCTCGCAAATTCTGTCTATATATTTATAAAGATTCTCCCAACTTGATAAATATGGTTTTGTAACGGGTATCATTGCAACGACACTCCTTTCAACTCGAATTTTGCATGTTCAAAACTGTCACCATCTTTGTCCTTTTCGGACAATAACAAAGATTTTCTGTGTTTAATTCTCCAATCAATCGCGAGATTGGGATCATTCCAGAGGATCGTTCGTTCATGTTCCGGCGCATAAAAATCGGTGCACTTGTAATGAAAGTCAGCCGTTTCGCTAACCACTAGAAAACCATGGGCAAAACCCGGTGGCACCCACAGCATTCGGTTGTTGCGCTCTGACAGGTATTCCCCTACCCACTTACCGAATGTGGGTGAATCCTTGCGCAGGTCCACTGCTACATCAAACACTTCACCACGGGTAACGCGAACCAGTTTTCCTTGCGGCTTTTCAATTTGGTAATGCAAACCGCGCAGAGTGTTTTTTACCGAGCGGCTGTGGTTGTCTTGTACGAAGCCGTGCTGAATGCCCAGTTCGCTGAACAGCTGGGCGTTCCAGGTTTCCATAAAAAAACCGCGGTCGTCGCCGAAGACTTTTGGTTCCAGTATTTTTACATCGGGTATGGCGGTGCTGGTTATTTTCATATCAGCCTTCCTGCTCGGCCAGTTGTTTCAAGTAGGCGCCGTAACCGTTTTTCTTCAGTTCATCGGCTTGTTCCCACAGTTGTTCAGTGGTGATGTAGCCCATGCGCCAAGCCACTTCTTCCAGGCAGGCTACTTTCAGGCCCTGGCGCTTTTCCAGGGTTTCAATAAAGTTAGAGGCTTCGTGCAGGCTGTCGTGGGTGCCGGTGTCTAGCCAGGCGTAGCCGCGCCCTAGCAGTTCCACGTTCAAATCGCCGCGCTGCAGGTAGGCTTGGTTGACGCTGGTGATTTCCAGTTCGCCGCGGTGGGAAGGTTCAACCGCTTTGGCGATGTTGATGACGTCGTTGTCGTAGAAGTACAAACCAGTCACGGCGTAATGAGATTTTGGCTTTGTGGGCTTTTCTTCGATGGAGATAGCGCGACGGTGTTCATCAAATTCCACCACGCCAAAGCGTTCTGGGTCGGTTACCCGGTAGCCGAACACGGTGGCGCCGCTGGGGCGCGCGGCGGCGCTTTGCAGCAGTTTGCTAAAACCCTGGCCGTAGTAAATGTTGTCGCCCAGTACCAGGCACACACTGCTTTGCCCTATAAACTCTTCACCGATGATAAACGCTTGCGCCAGGCCATCTGGGCTTGGCTGAATGGCGTAGCTGATGTTCACGCCAAACTGGGCGCCGTCGCCTAGCAGGCGTATAAAGCCCGACTGGTCTTCAGCGGTGGTGATAATCAGCACGTCACGAATACCCGCCAGCATCAGTACCGACAGCGGATAGTAAATCATCGGCTTGTCGTACACCGGCAGCAGTTGTTTGGAGATAGCGCGGGTGATGGGGTACAGGCGGCTGCCTGAGCCACCGGCCAGAATGATGCCTTTCATGAAAGTTCCTGAATCGTTATTTGCGAGTGCGGTTCGGTTACGCGTGCTGTGCCATGCGTTTGAAGATCTGGTTTCTTTCCGTTAGTTCGGTGTAGGTACCAGAGTCCACAACGCTGCCGTTACCTAATAAATAAATGGTGTCGCACTGCTTCACGGTGGCCAGGCGGTGGGCAATCATGATGATGGTTTTTTGGCCGGCGAAATCGTGGATGGCGTCCATGATCAATTTTTCGGTAATGCCATCTAAAGCGCTGGTGGCTTCATCCAGAATCAGCACTTCGGCGTCGTGGTATAGGGCTCTTGCGATGCCTATACGTTGGCGCTGGCCGCCAGACAACTGCACGCCGCGCTCCCCTACCCTTGTGCCAAGGCCGTTTGGCAATTCCTGAACCAGTTCTTCTAAGTGGGCCATTTTGGTGGCGCGGCGGACTTTTTGGTCGTCTATTTCATGTTCAGGCAGGCCGAAGGCGATGTTTTCGCGAATGCTGCTGTCCGCCAGAAAGATGGATTGCGGTACAAAGCCCAAGGTGTTTTGCCAGGCGCGCAGGTTGTCTTGGGTAATGGGCTTGCCATCGACTAATAACTGGCCTTGTTCGGGCTGCATCAGGCCAAGTACCAAATCAATGGCGGTGGATTTGCCGGAGCCAGAAGAACCTACCAGGCCAATCACGCTGTTGGCGAATATGGTGATATCCAGGTTTTTCAGCGCGGGTTTTTTCTTGCCTGGGTAGGCGAAGGTCACGTTTGTGAGCTGAATGGAGATTTTGGGAACCAAGTGCTTATGGCTTGTTTGTTGCGCGGTTTTCTTTTCTGCAGATTCGTTGACTGCGCTGGCTTGCAGGTCGCCTTTTATGGCGTCAAAAGCTGACATATTGCCTCGCATTCCAGACAGGCTGCTGTAAATCTGCTGAAACGCTGGTAGCAGTTTGAAGCCTGCCAGTGCGTACACGGACAATACCGGCAAGATGGTACCCACGTTGCCTTGGTGACTGGTCAGCAAATACAGAATCAGGAAGATCACGCAGCCAAAGGCCACTAGTTCCATGGCGAACCGCGGCACCTGGCTCATCACTTGGTTGGTGCCTTGGGCGTGGGCAAACTGGCTGCTGGCTTTGTCAAAGCGATTGATAAATTCTGGCTGGCGACCCAGTAGCAACGTGTCTTTTATGCCGCCAAAACCTTCTGCCATCAACTTGAATCTTGCTTGCTGGGTACGGCTGATAATTTGGCCATTAGCGGTTAGCCGCCTTCGTACAATGCGGAACAATAACCAGTAAGCAACAGAGAAGATCGCAACGCCGGTGATGGCTACAGCCGGGTTGTATAGGAATATACCGATGGCCATAAACATCGCCATCACCAGCTTTGCATTCATTTGCATGAATGGGTTGATGATACCGCCGGCAACCCGCTGGCACTCCCCTGTAATCTGTTTTGTTAATTCACTGCTGCTGCCACTGGCGTGAAACAACCATGGCTGATGCATGTAATGCCGGTACAGGCGAATACTCAGCTCCGCACCCACGCGGGCGCCGTACATCGACAGGCGCCAGGTGGTGACTGTTGAAATAATGGCCACAAGGGTCAGCAGGCCCATGACCCCAATGCCTACCCAAAACAAAAACTGCTCTGGTGAACTGGCGCCGGTGGCGTTGTAAATCTGCGCCAGGCGGCCATCGCCTTGCAGCTGGCTCATGTCGCCGACCAGGGCCATAAAGGGCCCGATGGACACCACGCCGGCAATTTCGGCAAAGGCCATCAGCACCACCAACA
>Ga0307964_1001373_pt1 | contig 9388 bp, 8 predicted proteins | sample OrgLakmetagen596_FD_201823 | JGI IMG/M metagenome (GOLD analysis project Ga0307964, IMG submission 201823) | Saline water microbial communities from Organic Lake, Antarctica - #596 | ecosystem: Environmental > Aquatic > Non-marine Saline and Alkaline > Saline | place: Antarctica: Organic Lake... | reverse complement strand
TCTTTATGCAGGGTCTGTTATTAGAAACAAAGGTTTACATATACTAATAAAGGCATTCTCTTCACTGCCTAGCAATGAAGCAACTCTTTATATTGCGGGAAGCCACGCTACAGATGCCACTAATGAATATTTTTCAGAATGTGAAAAGTTAGCATCTGACCTCAATGTATGTATTGTATGGTTGGGGTGGGTGGCGAATATTGCGCCGTTAATTAGACGTGCTTCTTTGGTGTGCTTGCCTTCATTAACAGAGGGGTTGCCAAGGATTGTGCAAGAGTCGATGTATCTTGGTACCCCTGTTGTCTCTAGCAATGTTGGAGGGGTTCCTGAGCTTATTGAGAATAAAGTTTCAGGATTTATCTATGACCCATTAGATGTTTCCGCACTTGCAGATATACTTTTAGATGTTTTCGTCAATGGTGTGCCGCAAAAAGTTACAGATGCTGCCAAGCTTCATGTTGAGCATAATTTCAATAATAATACGACTATGAATAGGTTCTTAAACAATCTTAGGGGGTGATGGTTAGTTTTTTGACCTGGCTTAGTTTTTAATAAGTATGAATGATGAGCGAAATTATTTTTGGAAGTGCTGATGTTTGATAGTTGTTTTAGGTAGGCTCCATTGTACTTGGCTGAAATAGGGCAAGTTTTATTTGTAGGACCCCTGTGGAATTAGTGGTTGTATGCAGTTATGAAAAGTATAAGTAGGCGCTTGGTTCATGGATGTTTATTAGTAGCGGTATATGTCCTTCTTTATGCGTTTTGGTACTCTAGTGGTCAAGTGGTGGGCTATGCATTGCTTGTTCTTTTTGTTTTTGGTTCACTTGTGGCCACTCCTAAGCTGCATAAAGATATTGCCTTCTTTTACTTAGCTTTTTTTGTTCTATTTTCTAGTGCTTCGACTTTGATTGGGGGTAACGTCTCTAGTGGTTTTTTTGCAATTATATATTTTTTGTTTGTTGTGTTTTCCGCTTTTCTAACAAAGGAACTTATTTTAAGAAATGAGATTTTATCCTATTTTTTCATGGCAGTTTCGACTGCTGCATTAATAGTTTTTTTGCGAAGTGTCTTTTTTTCGGTAAATCAAGGGTATAGGTATTCTGGAATAACTGGCCAAGAAAATAGCTTTGGCTTTGTTGCGTCTACCTTTGCTATCTTAACCCTTTTTTCTTCATACTATTTCTATTACCTTTATGATAAAAAGTATAAATATAGCGCTACCATTTATTCGCTATTGGCACTTGCGCTCTCTTCCCTCTTAGTGTGGTTGTCTGGGGCTAGAGGTCCTTTGATAACAGTTTTTTTGTGCGCCATATACTTCTCGGTTATATCGGCAAAAAACAAATTTAAAATAGCTCTGACTTTGGTGGTGTGCCTAGTATTGTTGGTTCCGTTTTTTAAAGATGCCATTTTAATGTCTGTCAGCTTTAATCGGATTATGGCTGTACCATCAGCATTAGGTTTTGATGTTAACTATAACTATAAAGCTGAGATAGGCGGGGCTAGTGATGATGTTAGGATGCTATTAGCTATAGAGGTAATAGAGTTGGTTAAAGAGCGTCCGTTTTTAGGATATGGGCCATTAAATTTTGGAAATTATACGGACACACCATTCTTATACACTCACAGTAATTATTTGGAGTTGTTGTTCTCATATGGTGTGCTGGGAACTTTGTTTTATATTCTATTTATTATGTCACGTTTAAGACTTTCTTCTTTTCTTGATTATTTTAAAAGGCCTGACTTTAATTCAAGAGTAACTTTTACATTGTTTTTGTTTTTTATTTTCTCAGGTTTTTCTTATCCTACATACTCCCATTTTGGTATGTATTTGATTTATACTTCTTTTTTCCTGTTTTCTGTACGTTCGAAAAGTAGAACAAAAAATGTGTTGATATAAGCTGATTACGTGCAGCTATTCTCGGAGCAAAATGGGCTCATCGAGTGCTTCTTCCGGTCCTTAAAGGAGGATCGCATCTGGCTCTCTCATAGGCCAAGCCAGAGTCGTGGTTGATCGCTGGATCAAATGCTACAATGAAGAGCGTTCGCATCAGTCTTTGGACTATGTGGCTCCCGAGTACACCTTGCATTATTCGCGTAGGGTTTGCAGAAACTAGGGGTTGTCAGCAACAGTGCTAAAAGTCCGTAAATTAACAGAATAGATTGTTCTCCCGGCCCGCATGACCTTTCCTGAAGGTGACGAAACCGAAAAGGAAAGAATCATTCAAAGCCGGGAGGGCTTTCTCATGATAAAGCAACTTCGGGCACAAGGGGCGCACACCGTGGACATTGCCCACTGTATTGGCTGTTCAGATTGGACGGTGTGCCGGTATCTTGCACTGCCGGCACCACCCACAGGCAAGCCCAAGTCGCGCCGGCCCATCTCCAAACCGTTTATCGATCAGCAGTTGGCCTGGGACGCCTGGAGTGCCGAGGAGGTTTTTCAGCTGTTACGGGAGAGAGGGTTTAACGGTTCAGCACGAGACCGGGCCGGGCAAACAACTCCAGCATGACTGGGGCCAGATCCGAACGGCGAAGTGCCGCATGGATACGATCTTGTGCAATACGTCTTCCATGGCCGGGTCGCTGAGGTTATAAGATAGCTGCTTCCAGGAGTCAGCTTGTCCATCCGCTCCAGAAAGATCTCGCGGCGAGTCTTGCGCTCCTTGGTCTGGTATTCGGCTTCGGAGAAGGTGATCTGATGCATGGTGGCAACGTATCCTGTGCGGTTGACGGTGTTCGTATTATCGCTGATTTTGAGACTTATTCAGAGTCTCCCTAAATAGGGTGTTCTATAGCCCTAGTCGCTCGGCACTGAAGCTGGAAATAATGTTTCTGTTGTATATGGCACTTCGATAATAAACTTTAATCATGCTTGGGACTATCCCTAAAAAACTATAAAGTACAGTTCAGTGCTACTAGATATAAATTATATTCAAGGCGATATTTGGGTAGATTGTGGGTTTTTGGTTAAGCCAGCACTTTTAAAAATGAACAATCATGGCCTGTTGTTTTTTATTCTAACATATGTGGTTAGTTATCTATGAAAGTTATTTTTGCGCACGATCATAAGTTTGCATATTGTGATGGGTTATATTATTCAAATGGAAGTTTTCCAAGCACTATATGGCCTCGTTATACATCTGTATTTCAAAATTTAACTGTTGTTGGTCGAGATGGCGGTGAGCTGGATACTGAAGAAAAAGGTTTAACCTTGTCTTCTGAGAATAATGTCAGCTTTCGATTGTTACCTAACACAAGTAATTTAAAAAGCTTTGTATTTGGTAATAGGCAGGTTGAAGATGTGTGTGCTGAATTAGTCGCTGAGCATGATGCTTTAATAGCTCGGCTACCAAGTAGATTGGGTAGTATGTTTGTTAAAGAGGCAAAGAAACAGGGCAAACCTTATGCGGTTGAGGTGGTTGGTTGCCCTTGGGATGCCTTATGGAATTACGGTAGCTTGAAAGGAAAGCTGTATGCTCCTTATGCAGCACTAGAGATGAAAAGTACACTAAGGAAGAGCAGGTACTCAATTTATGTAACTAAATGTTTTCTACAGTCAAGATATCCCTCGTCTAAAGGAGTTTCTGTCGGTTGTTCAGATGTTGTCATTTCTAATGTTGAATATAAAGTTCTTGAGAAAAGATTAGAGAAAATTTATAATAAAAAAGTTGATGAGCCAGTTGTTTTTGGATTGATAGCCAACTATTCATCGAGATATAAAGGTATAGATATAGCTATTAAGGCGTTAAAAAGATTGAATTTGCCAGGCTGGCAGTTGAGAGTTTTAGGAAATGGTGATGCAACTTATTACGCTAACTTTGCGACTGAGCTTGGTGTAGTAGATCAAGTTGATTTTGTTGGTAGCTTGCCGTCTGGAGCACCTGTTTTTGATTGGGTAGATTCAATTGATATTTATCTTCATCCTAGCTTTCAGGAAGGTTTGCCACGAGCTTTGGTAGAAGCAATGAGTCGAGGGGCTCCCGCCTTGGCTAGCGAAATTGCGGGTATTCCAGAGCTTTTAAATGAATCAGAGTTAATTAAAGCAGGTGATTGCTCTGCCCTAGCAAGTAAAATTATCAGATTAATAAATGATAAAAGTCTACAAGCAACATTGGCAAAACAAAACTTTGAAAAGGCTAAAAATTATTATAAAGAAGAGCTAGATAAACGAAGAAGCGCTTTTTGGCGGCAGTTTTTACAACATGTGAAAATCAAATAGCTAAATTGGGTGCACTATTATTTTTAGTTTAATAAAAGCAAGTAAGTTGTGCTATGTGGCGGTTTTTATGGTTTTTAACGTTTAATTGGTTGAGCAATTTCATTAAAAATTCCGACTCTAAATGAAGTGATTATCATGAGGAAAAAACTCGTCTTTATCGGTCTCGGCTACTTTAGCTTGTCATAACCAATTGAATAATATAAGAAAATATTAAACTCTCGATTTCGATATCAACCCTGCCCGTTTGGCCGAGTTGTAATAAAGTCACGACTCAATGATTGAGGCTTTTGGCGAAGAGTTAGCACCAGCCACGCAGCTCAGCTATAGCAACCAGTTATAATGCCTAAGGGAGCTGTAATGATTTTGTTGTCACTGTGCCTACGCCTATCAACGATCATAAACAGCCATATTTAACAATTTTAATTAGATCTAGTAAAATCATTGTTTAGGTATTAAAAAAAGGAGATATTATTGTTTATGAGTCCACGGTTTACCCAGGTGCAACTGATGAAGGCTGTGTGCCTGTGCTTAAGCGTGTATCTGCTCTGAAGTTAAATCAAGATGCCGGTTACAGTATTGAGCGTATTAACGCTAGTGATAAAGAAAGCCGTTTTACTAATATTCTTAAATTTACCCTTGGCTCTACACCTGAAATAGCTGAAACCATTGGCCAGCTATTTCGTTCAATTATTACTGCTGGTACCCATGAAGCCAGTTCAATTATAGTTGTAGAAGCGGCTAAGGTGGTTGTAAACACTCAGCGTGATGTGAATATAGGCGTAAGCAACGAGCTGGAGTTTATTCTTAACAAGCTAGGTATAGATACCGAAGAGGTACTAAAAGCAGCGGGCACTAAATGAAATTTTTTACCATTACATCGCAGTTTAGTTGGTGGTTACTGTATTGGTGTTGATTCATACTATGTTAACCCATAAGGAGAAATAAATGGTATGTCACCCAGAGATTATTTTAGCTGGCCGCCGTATGAATGATGGCCTTAATGCCTATTTAGTGAGTCAGCTCGTTAAAGCTATGCTGAAAAAACGCATTCACGTGCAAGGTGTGCGAGTGTTGCTGATGGGTTTAAACTTTGCCCTGATATTCGAACCACAAAAATAGTTGACGTAGTGCTTTAGCTAGAAGATTACGGTGTAGAGGTTGATTGCTACGACCCTTGGATCAATCCACAAGAAGCAGAGCGTGAGTAGGGTATAACCCCAGTCACAACACCTGCAGCGGGCGAGTACGATGCCGTGATTCTAGCAGTAGCACATCAAAAGTTTGCTGAAATGGGTGCTGAGAAACTTCGTGCCTTAGCAAAGTATCGGCATATTTTATATGATTTAAAGTATCTATTGCCGGCTGAGTCCAGTGAATTGAGGTTATAATAATGACTGCTTATCAAAGGGTATTGCGACAATTAGGCAATAATAAGAAAACGTGGCTGGTTACAGGTGTTGCCGGATTTATAGGATCTAACCTATTAGAACACCTACTCAAGCTTAATCAGCGTGTGATTGGCCTAGATGATTTTTCTACAGGCCATCAGCATAATTTAGATGAAGTGCAGTATTTGGTAAGCAAAGAGCAGTGGACTGGTTTTACTTGCATTGAAGGCGACATTCGTAATTTAGAAGACTGCCAAAATGCCTGTACAGGCGTTGATTACGTTTTGCACCAAGCTGCGCTCGGCTCGGTGCCGCGCTCGATTAATGACCCTATCACTACTAATGCAGCTAACATTACTGGCTTTTTGAATATGCTGGTTGCTGCGCGTGATGCACAAGTGCAAAGCTTTACCTATGCAGCCAGTAGCTCCACCTACGGTGACCACCCAGCGTTGCCCAAGGTGGAAGAGAATATCGGCAAGCCACTGTCACCCTATGCGGTGACCAAGTACGTGAATGAACTTTACGCCGATGTATTCTCCCGCAGTTATGGCTTCAAAGCCATTGGGCTCCGCTACTTCAACGTGTTCGGTAAGCGGCAAGACCCTAACGGTGCCTATGCGGCGGTGATTCCGAAGTGGACAGCGGCCATGGTGCGGGGTGAGGATGTATTCATCAACGGCGATGGCGAAACCAGTCGCGATTTCTGCTTCATAGAGAATGCTGTTCAGGCTAACCTCCTCGCCGCTACTGAGGATGAATCTGCCAAGAATAAAGTCTACAACGTAGCAGTGGGGGATTGCACCACGTTGAATATCCTGTTCGATTCACTGAAAGGTGCTTTGGCCGAGAATGGCGTGGTTTATGACAAAGCGCCGGCGTACCGGGATTTCCGGCCGGGGGATGTGCGGCACTCCCAGGCAGACATCAGTAAGGCAGCTAGCAGGCTGGGGTATGCGCCGGAATACCGAATTAGCGAAGGAATTGCCAAGGCCATGCCTTGGTATCTTGATCACAAAAGCTGAATTTCCCCACCCTTTGTAACTGATCACATCTACCAACGGATCCATTTCATGAAAAAAATCGCAATCATCGGCCTCGGCTACGTGGGCCTTCCTTTGGCTGTGGCCTTTGGTGAAAAACGCGAGGTTGTTGGTTTTGATATCAACGCTAAACGCATTGCCGAGCTCAACAATGGCGAAGACTTCACTCGCGAAGTGTCTCCAGAGGAACTGGCAGCAGCGCCGCAGTTGTCGTTCACTGATTCCTTAGATGACATTGCCGACTGCACGGTGTTCATTGTCACCGTGCCCACGCCCATCGATGACTTCAAGACGCCGGATCTCACTCCGCTGGTGAAGGCCAGTGAGAGTGTGGGCAAGGTGCTAAAAGCCGGCGATATCGTTATTTACGAGTCCACGGTGTACCCCGGTGCCACGGAAGACGTGTGTGTGCCGGTATTGGAGCGGGTGTCCGGCTTGAAGTTCAATGCGGATTTCTATGCGGGTTACAGCCCAGAGCGGATCAACCCGGGGGATAAAGAGCGCCGGGTAACCACCATCGTGAAGGTCACTTCTGGCTCGACCCCAGCCATTGCCGAGGAAGTGGATGCGCTGTATGCGGCCATCGTGACGGCGGGTACCCACAAGGCCAGCTCCATCAAAGTGGCGGAAGCGGCCAAGGTGATTGAAAACACTCAGCGGGATTTAAACATCGCCTTGATGAACGAGCTGGCGATGATTTTTGCCAAGCTTGGCATCGATACGAATGAGGTACTCGCTGCGGCAGGAACAAAATGGAACTTTCTACCCTTTAAACCCGGCCTCGTGGGTGGACATTGTATTGGTGTGGATCCTTACTACCTCACCCATAAAGCCCAGGCAGTGGGTTATCACCCGGAAATTATCTTAGCAGGCCGGCGCGTCAATGATGGCATGGGCCCCTATGTGGCGTCCGAGTTGGTAAAAGCGATGATCAAAGCCGGCCATACCGTAGCCAATGCTCGGGTGCTGGTGATGGGCTTCACCTTCAAGGAAAACTGCCCGGACCTGCGCAATACTCGGGTTGTTGATGTGATGAAAGAGCTGCAGGAATTTGGCTGCCAGGTGGATGTCACCGACTGCTGGGCGGATAACGCTGAGGCGGAACGGGAATACGGCATCAGCCTGACCGAACAGCCCGGGCAAGGCGAATATGACGGCGTGATTGTTGCAGTTCCGCACAACGAATATGCGGCGATGAGAGCGGGGGATCTTAGGGGTTATCTGAAGGAGGGTGGGGTGCTTTATGACCTCAAAGGTTTGTTGCCCTTGGGCGAGGCGGATTTGCGACTTTGAAGACATTTCTTCTGATTGCCAGTTTTCCTGATTCGCTCATCAAGTTTCGTGGGCCGTTGTTGCAGGCGTTGTTGGCGAAGGGGCTGGATGTGCATGTGGCGGCGCCGGATTTAGCTGTGGCAGAAGATATCCGCCGTGAGCTGATGGCGCTGGGCGTCACCCTGCACGAAATCGGGCTTGAGCGCACCGGTACAAATCCGGTTGCGGATTTGGTCAGCAAGGCCGAACTGTGGAGGCTGATGCGCCGCATTCGGCCGGATTACGTGCTGGGCTACACTATCAAGCCGGTGATTTATGGGTCTCTCGCGGCCTGGCTGGCGGGTGTTCCCAACCGGATGTCGCTGGTGACCGGTCTCGGTTATGCCTTTACTGGGGAGGCTTCGGGTAAACGCGGCCTGCTGCGAAAACTGGTTCAGTGTTTGTATCGGCTGGGGTTGTCAAAAAACCATAAAGTGTTTTTTCAGAACCCGGATGACCATGCACTGTTCCGCCAGCTTGATTTGCTACCGGCGGATATTTCCTCCGCTGTGGTGAATGGCTCCGGCGTGGACGTGGCGGATTATTCGGTAACACCGCTGCCGGAGACAACGTCGTTTCTGCTGATTGCCCGGCTGTTAGGTGATAAGGGTGTTCGTGAGTACGCGAAGGCAGCCAAAAAAGTGAAGCTGCAGCATCCTCAGGTAAGCTTTAGGCTGGTGGGCTGGATTGATGATAATCCAGATGCTATTGGCCAGCACGAACTGGACGAGTGGGTAAATTCCGGAACGCTGGAGTTTCTGGGCAAGCTAGCCGATGTGCGCCCGGCTATAGCGAGCAGCAATGTTTATGTGCTGCCATCGTACCGCGAGGGTACCCCTCGCACGGTGCTGGAAGCCATGGCCATGGGCCGGCCGGTGATTACCACCGATGCACCAGGCTGTCGGGAAACCGTGTTGGATGGCGACAATGGCTTTCTGGTGCCTGTACAGTCGGTTGAAGAGCTAGTGAGCGCTATGATTCGGTTTATTGAAGAACCGGAGTTGGCAGCGCGCATGGGCCAGCGTTCCAGGCAGATTGCTGAAGAAAAGTATGACGTTCATAAAGTGAATGAATTTATGTTGAGTGAGATGGGGATTCAGTGATCAAGCGCACGTTAGATGTTCTGGTGTCGGTTGCGGCGCTTGTGGTGTTATTTCCGGTGATTGCTGTTGTTGCTCTGCTGATCCACCGCGAGCTTGGCACACCCGTTTTGTTCTGCCAAACCCGCCCCGGTAAAGATGGGAAGCCCTTTCAGATGGTGAAATTTCGCACCATGCTGGATGCGGTGGATACCCAGGGTAATTCACTGCCGGATTCAGAGAGGATGACAGAGTTTGGCCATCTCCTGCGTTCAACCAGCCTGGACGAGTTGCCTGGGCTTTGGAACGTGCTGAAAGGCGAGATGAGTTTGGTTGGTCCTCGCC
>Ga0307964_1001319_pt1 | contig 9718 bp, 10 predicted proteins | sample OrgLakmetagen596_FD_201823 | JGI IMG/M metagenome (GOLD analysis project Ga0307964, IMG submission 201823) | Saline water microbial communities from Organic Lake, Antarctica - #596 | ecosystem: Environmental > Aquatic > Non-marine Saline and Alkaline > Saline | place: Antarctica: Organic Lake... | reverse complement strand
GATTCCGGAGTTTAAGTATGCGGCGTGCAGTCTGAGCCCGGCGTAGCTTTCGAAGCGATACTCCCTGTTGTTCTTTGCAAGCGGGCCCGTTGAAAGGCGAGCTTGTTTCAAAAAAATGGCTTTTTTTATTTTGTGAAACAATCGCATAGCTGCTAACGTAAATTAAGATAAAAACTTTTATGTTAAGCAATGTCGATGGTTCAGAGCACACAGTGGGAGTTTTACGGCCGTCATCTTGAGCTGGAACAGATGGAACGAATTCTGGCTCGCGGGCGCTGGTTTTTCTTACAGATCTCGGGCCGACGTCGTATTGGCAAAACCGCACTTATCCAGCAAGCTCTGAGCTCAAGCGGCTACGAGAAAACGCTGTATATTCAAATTCCTGATTCCGATTCGGTCGGCGTGGTCGCCGCCCTGCCTGGGCGTAACACCGGGCAATGCCATCCAGGTCGCCACCCGCCGCGGCAGCATCACCCTGACCGCGCGGGCCGATCAGACCATGCCCGAAGGCATGGTGTTCATACCCTTCGCGTTTGCGGAGGCGGCAGCCAACCTTCTGACTAATCCGGCGCTGGATCCGTTTGGGAAGAATCCGGAGTTTAAGTATGCTGCGTGTCGGTTGAGTGCATTGTAGTCTATGGAGCGAAGTTCTCTGCCGTTCTCGCAAACCATCCTCGGAAATATGAGTCGCATTCTGTTCGAAACTGCTGGGCCCTATTTCCAGAACCAAAACGCATTCCGTATTTAGTGGAGGCCAGCGCCCGGTCTTCCAGCTTTTCAACCACTGCTGCACAATGCCGGAACTTTTTAATCCGCTTGGAGAGTGCTTGTGCAATCAAAAGACTGTCGTTCCGAAATGTATCTTCAGGATTTTTCTGAGAAACTGCCGCTTGAGAGAACTGTTATTCCTATGGCTCGGAGATTGGTCGAGATAATTGGCGGTAGCTCGAGGCTCGAGTCTTTCTTTGGCCCAACGTTGCGCACTGCCATTGACGAGGTAATAGATATGCCCCGGACCGGTAGGTATTGCGTAGGCCAGCTTGAGCAAACAGAGAAAACCTACATCGGCACCAAAGTGGAAATCGTTTTACGAAGCGAACTCGGGCTTGCCAAGGGGAAAAAGCTCGACACCCAATTGGACGGAAAGGAAATGGACATAAAGAACACAACGGGCAAGGATTGGATGATACCAAGGGAGGCTGTGAATGAGGTATGTCTTGGCGTTTTAACGTCTGATGAGAAAGGTATCTTTTCCGTTGGCTTAATCGAGTGCCGTAAAGAGCATTTGCGAGGAAGCTCCAATCAGGACGGTAAAACAAGCCTTTCGGCAGCTGGTAAAAAGAACATCCTTTGGCTCGTTCAAGGCGGGTCGATGCCAGAAAACGTCTTTTTGAATATGACGGAGGAAACCCGGCAGAGAATCTTTAGCGCCGGTGGCGGCACGAGAAAGCTGGCTGAACTATTCCGGATAAAGCAGGGTGTAGTGATTCAGCGATCACTTGTAGAGTCGTTAGCCCAGCAGAAAGACTATATGAAACGGGTGAGAAGGAACGGAGGCGCGCAAGATATTCTCGACGCAGAGGGTCTTGAGATCTTATGGGGAGGCAGGAAAGAAGACCGGCAACTTGCTGAAAAAGCCGGTTACCCTCACCTCACCAAAGACGAATTTATTTGCTTAAGCAAGGGATGCCTCGGGTGAATCTATGATCATCTCAAGTTGATCAGCCTTGTTTGCGTATTTATATGCTTCCAAAGCAAGTTTAATTTGTTCAGCGACTGCTTGTGCAACCGGCGGTGGGAAAGCATTACCTACTTGTCGGTATGCTGCGGTTTTCTTCCCCGTGAATTCCCACCAGTCTGGGAACCCCTGAATACGGGCGGCCATGCGAACTGTGAGTAGAGGCATGTTTTCATAACCTTCCCGAACTCCGGCGTAGTCAGGACCGGGGACTTCGTTTCCCACACGGTGTCCATTTACATGCAACTCTTTCCACGCTTTCTTTGCTCGAGTCGGACCTAAATCCGGTCCACCATGCTTTTTCGATCCGCCAACTAGTGTAGGTGCTATTTTATTAGCTTTCTCTTTCCACTCATCTGCCCCCGGCCATCCATTTGCAGCCATCAGATCATAAAGAGCATTTCCGACGGTTGGTGCTCTTTCTGGCTGCTTCTCAGGCCATTTGAAATGGCAAAAAAGCTCTTTGCGAGTAGCCACCATGACAACTCGGGGCCGTAGCTGTGGAACCCCATAATCTGAGGCATTAAGTAGGCGCCAACTGTTCTCAAACCCAAGCTCACTCAATCGAGCATCGATTTCCTGACGGTATTCGTCAAACCTTGAATCCAACAAACCAGAGACATTTTCGAACATAACCGCTTTAGGCTGAACTTGTTCAACAATTCGCAGAGCATGTGGGAACATATCTCGTTCATCATCTTTACCCAGCTGCTTGCCAGCTTTGGAAAACGGCGGGCAGGGAACCCCTCCAGCTACGAGATCGATTTGGCCACAGAGATAAGATGCATCATATTCGGTCAGGTCTTTAGGCGTCGCATGAGCCCAACCGAGCTTATGTTTAATGTTGTTGTAATTGAGGGTTTCACACGCTGCTGTGTCATTTTCTACCAGGCTAAGGTGTCGGTAACCAGCCAAGTGAAGTCCCAAGGCCTGTCCTCCAGCGCCTGCGCAGAGCTCAAGAGAGGTAAGCATCAATTTCCCTTCCCTGTTTATTTATACAGTTGTTTGTTGACAGCAATTATGGCCAAAACGCAAAAAAAAACAAGTAAACTTTTAGGCCAATTCGTTTCATTCGTCCACTCAGAGTCGGCTCGCGCGGCCTGAAGTTATTCCTTAAACGCTTTTGAAACTGACCCTCTGCAACGAGGCCATTGATGCCATGGAACTGCGCCGTGGGCTTGCCGATTGCCCACCCGTGCATGGCTAGTTTAATCGGATAGTTCAGAATATAATCAAGGTTGAGAGCTAGGGTTTAGATGGGTGTTAGCTGTTCATCTTTGCGGTGGCAATAACCGGATTTCGAATTCGATTGGATCCGTGGCACCGTGGACAAGAAGATCGTCAGTAGTTCGAACAATAGTCTTTTTGAGCAACAAACTGTTTCGCCCATGTGCGGTGTTTTGGCTTTGGAAGCCAGTAAAAACCAGGGAATGGATGATTTGTCTGCTAGATTTCAAGGGTCGGAAAAAAGTGTTGTACGGCGTGGAGCTTGAGGTGAATCAGAATTGTCCATTTTGCACCGTTGCAGAAAAGCCAGAACATGGCTCAATGCCGTCAAACGCGTTGGCCCATATCCGTCTGGATGGCTTTCCGGTCTCCAAAGGTCATTTGTTGATCGTCCCCAACCGCCATGCTGCCGACTGGTTTGATCTTACCGCTGCTGAACAACACGCCATCATGGAGCTGATCGAGCAGGGCAAACAGTGGCTTGAAGAACGTTACCAGCCGGATGGCTACAATATTGGTATGAACTGCGGAACGGCGGCAGGGCAGACGGTTTTGCATATGCATTGTCACCTGATTCCGAGGTATGCAGGGGGCCAGCAAGATCCCCGTGGTGGCGTGCGATGGGTTATCCCAGAGAAAGCGGATTACTGGAGTGGCCGATGAGTTTGCTTGATTACGAGAAGCGCTTTTCAACGCTTCGCGTCAACAGCGGCGGTGCTAACAAGAGCCCTCATAAAGTCGCCATGTTGCAGGCGGTGATGGATCTGCTCGAGTCGGGCGAGATTACGAATAATCGTTTTTACTTTGACGATAAGCTTAAGAGTCATTTCACCAAGCGTTTTCAGGCACTGGCGTTTCCTTCGGATAGGAATAATCCCCACCTACCGTTTTTCCACCTCCGGAGCGAAGGGTTTTGGCACCACAAAATCAAACCCGGTCAGCAAGAGCAATATCAGCAACTCACAACGGCGACATCGCAGGGCGTCATTGATGCTCACATTGATTATGCGTTTCTGGACGATGAGCTGTTCGAACTGCTGGGCAACCGGATTGCCCGAGAGCTTCTGAGATCCGCGCTGCTGACTAGCCTTGATGAAAAGTCGATTCGCGACCTTCTTCAACCGGAACGTGGTGGCTGGGACTGGCTGGAGTGTGAGTTTTTGGTCAATGATTACGTGACGATGCTGGAGAAACACCTGGTCGGCGCGCCCTACAGCAAAGCAGCCCATCGCAGGGCGCTGCAGCCGCGTCTGAATAATCGCACCGATGGCTCAATTGAATACAAGCACCAGAACGTCAGTGCTGTGTTATTGGAGCTGGGGCTCCCCTACATTCCCGGCTACAAACCCGCGTTCAACTATCAGCAACAGCTCGAACAAGTAGTGCTGTCTTATCTTGCAGGCCATCAGAAGGTCCTTGATGACGTAAATCTTGTCGCTGATAAAGTCGCCGATGAACCCGAATATTATGATCGTGGCTGGGATTCGGTGTTTGATCCGGAACCGCCAGAGCGTATTCCTCATGTGGCTGAGGGAAGGCCGAGTTATCTTGCGAAACATATCGACTTCTCGGAGAGGGAACGCCGCAATCGCCAGTTGGGGGAGCGCGCAGAGGAATTCGTGCTTCGCATGGAAAGGCAGAGGCTCACTGCGCAAGGTAGGCCTGACTTGGCGGCCGAGGTTGAATGGTCCAGTAAAGAACGGGGCGATGGATTGGGCTTCGACATCCGGTCCTTTGACTCGACTGGCGATCAAGAGCGCTTTCTGGAGGTTAAGGCCACCCAGTCTGGTAAGTATCAGCCATTCTTCATTAGTGAAAATGAGAGATCATTTTCTAATGAATTCGCAGAAACGTTTCGCCTCTACCGCGTGTACGATTTTGGCATTGCTTCGCGACTCTTCATATTGCCGGGGGCGATCGAGCAGCACGTGCAGCTGTCGCCCCAGAGCTACAAAGGTCGATTTTAGTCTGGCTCAGCTGACGCGGTCCTGAAAAAGGCCTAGTCCTTGTCAGAGCCAGACTCGAAAAATCAAATTGATTGTGGTGCGCCCTTGAACGACTACCTCCAAAAAATCCTCCGCGGTCAGCCCATTAACTATGAAGCGTTCTTGAAGAAACTCCCGGAACAGATTCGCCGACGCCATCGGGAATTATTTGCCACTGAAAAAGTGCAAACCAACCGATGGGTTGTCACTGTCCTGGATAAAACCGCTTTCGCGGAGTTGCAGAACGTCGCGGAGTTGCCGGTAAGCCGGGTAGATGCCGCGAAGAAAGGCAATTCCCACCGCCATGGCACTGAGGTCAGTTTTCTCCTTGTTTACCGTCAGGGGCTGGTGTCCAGCCGGCCGGACGTGGTGGTTGTCGGGAACGATTCGATTGATATTGGGTTTCACCGAGCACGGTCCGTGCTGATCGTAGAGAACGAGCGTAATTTCTACCAATATCCACAAATGCTGGATTTTTCCAGTGGAGCACTGGGGCGGCGTTTGGAGCTGGCGAACTGCGATGTGGTGCTCGGTGGTGGCAACCGGATTAACCGGCGTGCGATTCTCGACTGGTTAATGGGCTACGAAGAAGTATTCTGCGCATTTGATTATGATGCGGGTGGTCTGCAAATGTTCTCGACGATTGCGGCTTCGCTCGCTAATAAAGCCCGGTTTGTGCAGCCGGCTGACTGGAAACCGTGGCTGGGCCAGTTCCGCAAAATACCGGACAGTACCGAACGGTTCACTAAAGCGCTTTTGCTCTCCGAAGGCCTTGGCTTTTTATCGCTGGCAGAGGCTTTTCGGAACACTGGCAAATTTATGGAACAGGAGATGATTCTGGATGAGTGACTCCCCAGGGCAGCCCAAGCATTTCCGCCTTCGGTATTGAACATCCATGAACATTGGAAGGCCCCAGAAAATGTCATGCCAGGAGACATGAAACCCATCAGCCGGCGCTAATAAGGTATCCAAGGATGAAGACTCGCTTTTCTCTCAAACCCGGAAACTGGTACGCGCTGGAGCTACTGGGTCGTGAGTTTGGAGAGGACGTTAAACAATGCTCGCCAATACGGGTGGTTTCATTAACTCCGTCCTACAGTGGGAAAGGAAAATTTCGGCTTGTCCTCCATCAAAGGGTCAGTGGTCGCGATTTCCGCGAAGAGGTGTTCAACCTTCAAACTATTAAGCGCTGTGAATATTTTATGCTAGCGCTTGTGGAGGGCACCGATCGTTTCGCTATCTTCTGTTACCTCACGGACAGCTGGCTCGAGAAAAACTTTGAACTTTCTGTTGAGGTTATAGATCGGAGCGCGGAGCCAGTACTTGAGCCTTTACCTGCACTGGATTTAAAAGAGGTTTTTGGACCGACAGGCATCGACGTTTTTAGCAAAGTGCACTGGTCCGCGGAAGCCCTACGAAAACACGAGCTTCCGAACATTGGATATCCGGTGCCGTCTGCCGCGCTCAAACATGCGGCATCCGGCGATATCGGCATAGGCCCCGAAGAATTGTTTTATTGGCTCCAGCTTTATACGGAGATGGACTGTGTTTTTTGGTCCGATCATCTGAGTGCTATGGAGACGCTGGCCAAGACAATATCTAGTGCGACCGGACGGGGCGCCATGGTTATTGAATCGGAAACATTCTGGTTGGAGCTTGGCCCTGTAGACCTCAAGGCCGGTGACATCGTGACTGTCCAGCGAAGTGGTTTACTGCTTGGTGCTTTTGAGAAGGTGTCGGAGAACAAACTGCGTTTTGCGGCGTTTCACGCCCTGGATGGTAACGCCATCCGATGGGTTTTAGCATTAGCACGAAAGCCTGGTCTCTACGACTACGACCGAGTGGATCCCACGAAGTGGGAATCTGCCTGCCATTATTCAACGAAAATCTCGCAGGCATACGCGTCCAAAGCAGGCCGAGCCTACATTTCGCGATGGGAGTTTGGTCTCGGTATCTCTTCGGATGGGTCCGAGGTACGGGATTGGTTTGTTCAGCGAAACACTCCCATGCTCGACCCGCAAAGTGTGGCAGTGCAGATCGATACCTATCGCAAATTCCAATCTTTGATTGAGCAATGAGGTTTTAATGGAGCATTTGATGTCCGGGACGAAAGAAAAGCGTTCTGAGGGAGGTATGCGAGATCGTTTTTTGGGTTGCTTACTCGGCGGTGCGGTAGGCGACGCTCTCGGAGGCGCGGTCGAGTTCATGTCCCGAGCGCAGATACTGGATCGCTTTGGTCCAATGGGTATTGCCGATTTTGCCACCGCGTATGGAGGTAAAGGCAAAATTACTGATGACACACAGATGACGCTTTTCACCGCAGAAGGTTTGCTGCGGGGTCGGATGAGGTTCGTCACGAAGGGCATAACGAGTTATGAATATTCCGTGGCTGCGGCTTATCAGCGCTGGCTTGCCACCCAGGGTGTCACCAATCGGCACTGTCCGGGCCCGTTTGATGGCTTTCTATATGAACAGAGCGGGCTTCACAGCCAACGGGCCCCGGGGATGACTTGCTTAAGCGCACTCAAAACGTATCGTGGAGATCCGGGTATCGCGGTAAACAACAGCAAGGGGTGCGGTGGGGTGATGCGCGTTGGCCCGGTAGGGCTGCTGTGGTCAGTGCTTGGAAATCGCGAAGATATAACGTCCGTTTTTGAAATGGGAAAAATGTGTGCTGAACTCACTCATGGGCACCCAAGTGGTTATTTGACCGCCGGCTCTCTGGCTGTGATTATTTTTGCCGTGCTTGATGGCGCCACTCTTGAGCAGGCGATCGCTCAGGCCACAGAGCTATTGGTCACCTATCCGAGTCACGGGGAAACCCTGAAGGCTTTGGACGCTGCGGTCAGACTGAGTCAGTCGAATTGTCACCCTGTTGAGGCGATCAGCACGTTGGGGGAGGGCTGGGTTGCGGAAGAAGCCCTTGCGGTAGCTCTTTATTGCACTTTGGTTTCTGAGTCCTTTGAGGAAGCTATTGTTCTTGCAGTCAACCACGATGGTGATTCGGACTCTACCGGTGCCATTGCAGGCAACATCCTCGGTGCGATACATGGCGCCACTGTCATACCTGAGAGGTGGCTGGAATCGCTCGAGCTAAGGAGTGTTATTGAGACGGTAGCATCGGATCTCTGGAATTGCCGGACATGGACAAGTCGATCGGACAGAGAGGATGCCTGGGCCCGATATCCCGGCTATTAAGGCGGTGACCGCCGCCAAAATTGAACCGCAAAATAAACAACACCACCAATAATCCCGCTGCCAAGACAAAGCTGGTGGAGGGCTTTAATCGAGATCACCCCCTGAATCGAATTGGTGCTCGTGATCGGAAAAAACGGCTCAACATCCGCGTGCATGATGCTGTCCAGCAGAACATGGCTGAGGGTTCCGATGAATGCGGAGATGAGCGCCACCCGCCAGCCAATCACTATGCTCCAATCCCGATTCAGTCCCAGGACATAAAGACCGATCTCTGAAAGGTACTTGCCGGATAAAGCGGACAGAATGGCCAGCAATAACGCGCCCAGGTAGGTGTGGGAAAAGCCATGGAGGTGTCCCTCACCTGTGATCATGACGAACAAAGGCTGGAGATCCATGACAATCTGGGCCCAGCCAAAAACCATCAAACTGAAACTTCCCTGCAGGACGGCTTTTATGGCGACCCCAGGACCCATATGGATTGGCGTAAATGGCATAGAATCTTCCAGTACGGAAATAGGTTGTGAATTACTTTGAGCCCGGAGGGTAGCGGTGCACCGGATCCCTGACAATCCAAAACATGGAAGCAGACTGCTTGGTTTAATTTCAGTAGGTGGCGAAGTCGGGTATTCAAACATCGGACAGCAGACGTCGCTTATTCAAGCTCGATTCATGCGTAACGATGCCCTAAAATCGGTGCAGGCCTACAGAGATCCTCGTCAGGGTATGTTTTGGAAAGCCTCAGAATACTGTCCGGGATTAGTCGACCACTACAAGAGCGCACCGTGGAGGGCGCTTTTGAGGGGATGCTTCAGCAGCGGTTGAGGTTTAAAACAAATCTTCAGTTGGCTGAATGGTGGGCGTTGGAATCAGAAGCTTGGGCTTCACATACCTATCAGCAATCCGTCGTTATCAAGTCAATCTCTGGTAGTTGTCCTGCTGACTCTGCCTCCCGATACAGCACTTCACAATTATTCGCCGCCGTATCGCCATTCGGTCGAACCCGGAAACGCTGTATTCCTGACACGGTGGATTGGGTTAGTAAGTAATCGCCACCATCGCTTACATCTTGTATGCCTGACGCTCTGGCAATTCCAGCCGCAGTCCGGCGGGGGTACCCAAACGCCAGGATAATGTTTTCGCCTTCAAGCTCGATTGAGTTTCCAGTACCTCCACCGGTTGGCGGCGCCGAGGGATTGCAGGTCGAGCCTGTTTTACACGCCATGCCCACGATAGACGTTGCGGATTTTATGGCCCCATAAGCAGCTTCCATTTTGGCTTGCCTGGCATTACCCGACAGGTCGGCGAAACGTGGCAAAGCGAAGGCGCTTAACACTCCAAGGATAACAATGACGACGACCAGCTCGATCAATGTGAAGCCGGCGTTTGCTTGGCAATTTGCAGAAGGTTCAGGCAACAGATACTCCGGTGTGATGCATGACGTGATATTACGCTGACGTAACGGCCCTCAGCAAACAGAGATGGTGTAATCTGTCCAAGTGTGATCATGGATCTTTTACTTCTGGAGTCGCTTATGAGCTTGCTTACTGAGGCGCTTCCGCGCAGGGCAGCG
>Ga0307964_1001298_pt1 | contig 9823 bp, 14 predicted proteins | sample OrgLakmetagen596_FD_201823 | JGI IMG/M metagenome (GOLD analysis project Ga0307964, IMG submission 201823) | Saline water microbial communities from Organic Lake, Antarctica - #596 | ecosystem: Environmental > Aquatic > Non-marine Saline and Alkaline > Saline | place: Antarctica: Organic Lake... | reverse complement strand
AGAACGCGTGTGCGCCTTTCGGGGCGTGGGCCGGTTAACAGCCCCTCCCGCATAACCCTCGAATGTAACGGGAAAATCCGGCCGCAGCCGGATCGGGAGAACGGTTTCTCTAGGGCAAGTGGCGGAGCGGAAGGGACCGGGATCGGACGTTCTCCACGTCTGCACGACCAGCAACTGGGCTTGCGTAGATGCTATCTTGAAATGGGACCGTCCAGCAGAATTGTGGAGTATCCGCCTACCCAGCGCAACCGCAAGCGCATAAGTCATTACGGGCGGCAGCACGTAGAAGAGCGCGACGGTCGACGGGCCGAGCGGCTCCAGCAGGGCGAACAGAACCAGATTGGGCCCCGCGAGGCCGGTGGCGCCGCTGACGAGATAGTAGCTCAGATGGCGTGCGTCCACGGGCCGATGAACCCGGAACACACCCACCAGTCCAAGGAGGATGGTGCCTGCCCCTGCGAGTTGCAGGAACGCGTAGCCGGTGGGCGCGAGCCCCATTCCGCGACCGATGTCCGCCAGGGGCAGAAACGCCGCGGTCAGAGCGCCGATTCCCAGAAGCAGCAGGAGATTGCCGGAGGCCCCTCCCGCTGCCTTTATGTCCTGAACGGCCATCGGTGCGCCTCACCAGTCGGTCGGCCGATGGCTTCCGGTCGAACCTCCTCGGTAGAGGTGCTCGAGGCCGATATCCTTCAGCAGGTGACGATCGATATCCCGCAGGGCGGACGGCGGCACGGCGCTCCGGCAACCGAACAGGTCGAAGTAGCGTAGCATCGGTTTTTTCCATGAACGTACCTTGTGCCGCCAATGTTGACCAACGCGCCCAAGTTTATAATCATCCAATCTGTTTGATATTCATTCACGAAACCTGAAAAATGAACAAACTCAGGGCCATGTCCGCCTTTCGGCGCGTCGCCGAACTGGGCAGCTTCACCGGAGCGGCGCAGGATCTCGGGCTCTCCAACGCCGCTGTCAGCAACTACGTCAGCCAGCTCGAGGCGGATCTCGGGGTGACCCTGCTGCTGCGATCGACCCGGCACGTGGGGCTGAGCGAGATCGGAAAGGCCTATCTGCCGAAGGTGCAGGCGATCCTCGACGCGATCGAAGAGGCCGAGGACACCGCGCGCGGATTGCAGACCACGCCGCACGGGCGGCTGCACGTGAACGCGCCCGCCACGTTCGGCCTGCTGCATGTCAGCCCCTTCGTCCCGGATTTCGCGCGGCGCTACCCGGCGGTGACGCTCGATCTGTCCTTCAACGATCGCATCATCGACCTGATCGAGGACCGGGTGGACATCGCGCTGAGGATCAGCCGGGGACTTCCGGATTCGACCCTTGTCGCGCGGGTGCTGAAGCCGATCCGCCGCGCCGTTTGCGCCTCGCCGGACTATTTGGCGCGCCGTGGAGCGCCCGAGACCCCAGCTAATCTCGCACAGCACGATTGCATCACCTACACGCTCTCGGACAGTGCACAGGACTGGTCGCTCGGAGGAGTGCGCTATCCGATCGCAGGCAAGGTGAGGGCCGACAGCAGCATCGCCGTGCGCGACCTGACGCTCGCCGGTCTGGGGATTTCCATGATGCCGCGCTTCATCGCGGGCCCGGACCTGCACGCCGGGCGGCTGGTCTCGCTGCTCGACGACCACCCGACCGAGGACCTGACGCTCCACGCCGTCTTTCCCCCTGGCACGCGCCCCTCGGTGAAGCTGCGGGCCTTCGTCGGCGAATTTCTCTCCTTCCTCGGCGATCCACCGCGCTGGGAGAATGCTGCCTGATCTCACCCTGCGCGGAGCTTTCCGCGCGGCGGATCATCGTAGGCAATGTACCGCCGCGTCCGGTGCTCGGTCTCGCTCCCGTAGAGACGGCCGACAAGCCAGAGCGACATCTCGATCCCGGACATCACGCCGGCGGCGGTCACGACATGGCCATCGACCACAAAGCGAACACCGTCCAGCACCTCCCCGCTCCCGAGGCGACGCAGTTCGTTGAGGAAATCGTGATGGGTCGTCACCTTTCGGCCCTCGGCAAGTCCGGCGCCGACCAGAAGGAATGCGCCGGTGCAGACGCTGCAGACCCACTTGCATACTGGCGCCGTCCTTCGAAGCCAGTCGACGGTCGCGGGATTGTTCGCCTCGCGGCGTGCGCCGCTGCCGCCGGGAATGACCAGCACGTCGATCGGGGGCGCTTCGGCTTGAACGTGATCGGGCAGGACACGCATGCCCTTTTCGCACAGCACCAGCCCCGGTTTCGGAGCAATCGTCACTACCCTGTCTTGCGGATTTTTATCCGCAGCCGCTTTCAGCACCTCCCAGGGGCCGACGAAATCCATCTCCTCTACCGCATCGAAGATCAGGATGCCGATTGTCCGTCCGTTGCCCATCACAGCTCTCCGGTTCGCATCGCCAGTACCATCTGCAGCGTTGCCGCAAGCGCAAACGCCACCGCAAGTCCGCGGTCCTCGGCGGCCACCAGCGCCAAGGCCGCCCCGGAGAAGACCGTCGCCTTCAGGGCCACCCGCTTGCGGGGCGGAAGCCGCCGGCGAGCCTTGGGCGCGGCGAACGCCGCCCAGATGAACGCGACAGCGCCCGCGCAGGCCACCGCACCGAGAAGACGCAAACCGACCGGCACCTCCCATCCCAGCGGCCAAACCGCATAGGCTGCCAAGGCAGCGAGTTCCACGAGGATGGCAAGGCCGAGGGTCAGGGCGCGCATCTTCAAGCCTCCTTGGATTCGGCGCAGCATAGCAGACGCGCCGACGACGATTATTGCGATTTCGTGAAAAGACGTCTTAGAGATGCGCCGATTACTCATGGCATTCGATTTCCTTAGCTACACCCCACACGCACTGCCAAGTGGAGTTCATCATGACATTCAGAAACTCGATCCGTCTCCTGGGGTTGTCCGGAAGCACCCGGTCCGCCTCGCTCAACAGCCGGTTGCTGACGCTGGCACGTGAAAAGCTCCCCGCCTGCGTGGCGCTGGAGGCCACATCCGTTGGCGACTTCGGCCTGCCGCTCTATGACCAGGACCAGGAACCGGACATGCCGCCCGGGGCAATCGTGCTTGCCGACCGCATCGCCGGGTCCGACGGCCTGATCGTCGCCTCGCCAGAGCACAACGGGTCCGTCTCGGCCGCGCTCAAGAGCGCACTGGATTGGATCTCACGCCTGCCGGGGGGCCGAAAGCCTCTCGAAGGAAAGCCCGTCCTTCTGATGAGTGCTTCGCCCGGCCGGATTGGCGGACGCCGCGGCCTTGTCCACCTCCGCGACATCCTTGGCGGTCTCGGCGCGCGGGTCTGCGACGGCGAGGTAACCGTCCCGAACGCGGAAGTATCGCTGGGTGAGGCCGAGCGTGACCTGGCCCATCCCATACGAGGCGAGATCGCTTTCGTTATTGATCGGTTCATTCCCACCTTCGCAGTCCATACGGCCGATCCCATACTCGACGTCGCAGGAGGCACGGCATGACCCCGATGCTGTTTCTTGTTGCCTTCCTCATCGGCCTTGACGAGTTCCTGCTCGGCCCGCTGCTGACGCCAATAGGCGCGGAATTCGGCGTGGCTCCGGAGCAGGTTGCACTGATGGTGGCGGCCTACAATCTGCCGCTGGCTATTCTGGCCCCGTTTCTCGGCACCCTTTCCGACCGTATCGGCCGCACCCGGGTGCTACGCCCGGCCCTGCTGACGTTTGCGGCCGCCTCGCTCCTGACGGCTGCGGCTCCCTCCTTCGCCCTTGCTGTCGGGGCGCGCGTTTTGACCGGCATCGCCGCAGCGGGCATGCTACCGGTCGCGTTCGCCCTCGCCTCGGAGACCGAGGATGCCGCAAAAGCCATCAGCCGTGTCCAGGCCGGGCTCACACTCGGGATAATTCTCGGTCCGTTGAACGGCGCGCTCATGGAGGCCGCCGGCAATTGGCGGCTCTCCTTCGTTGCGCTTGGCCTCGTCGCAGTCGTCCTCGTCCTTGCCGTGCGCGGCTTTTCGAAGGCAACAAGAAGCCTCGCATCCGACGAACAGGCACCCACTTCGGCCATCGTCCCGGCCGTGCCGGGGCTCGCCGCCATGCTGTTCGGTCTGGGTGGGGCCATCGGGATATTCGCAATCCTCGGCGAACGCGTCCGAGATGTCTTCTCGCTCGAAACTTGGCAGGTTTCATTGTTGTTCGCGTCGTTCGGCCTGATGACCGTCGCGGGCAACCTCCTGGCGCCGTGGTTCGACCGCCACTTGGGAGCAAGGATGGCAGCGGGGCTGAACCTCGTGTTCGTCCTTGCGGGCATTGTCGTCCTTTTCGCTTCGGTCTCGCCTGGTGTCTTGCTCGCGGCGATCAGCCTCATGGCATGGTCAGTGTTCGGAGGAGCAACAGCGCCCGCGCTCCAGACGGCCCTGGCCGAGATTTCGTCGGCGCATAGGGGCCTCGTGCTGGCGCTCGGCTCGAGCTGTCTGAATCTCGGTGTCGCACTCTCGTCGGCGCTTACCTCCGCATTGCACCTGCACGCGCCTCATCTGGTTGCCGCCCAAGCGACTGCGACGATCCTGCCGGCGGCACTGGTCATGGTGCTTTGGGCCATGCGCGGAAGGACCCTGCGACGGTCCGCCGGCGCCATCAGATGAGCCCAAGGGAAGCATGGACGTTGATCGGTTGGGAGCTGCAAATCCTCCCAACCGATAGTTGGATCCCAGTCGCGTTGGCGGAGAGACAGGGAGACTACCCCGTTTCGCTCAAGATATTGTTATTGCTTCAGTAATCTCTCTGATGTTGTCCATTTCGGAGGTTGTCCCTGATGGACAACAGAATACACGACTGCACCAATGCTACAAGCAAACGATAGCAAGACGTTCATGTTCGGCTTTCGAAATGAACCGGCACAGGTTCCGATCGGTGTGCAGTCTGTCGCTTAAATCAACACTTGTAAGCGTCCGCTTGAACCACGGTCGATGCGCTTGATGTGCTGGACGAGGAGACAACGAAGGCATTGCCTCCCATTTGAGCTACAGAGTTGCGTACTGTGTTGTAAGCACTCGTAACGTCCATTGCTTCATCAAGGCCCATGCTTTCAGAGCCTGTGACCGGCCCAAGGAACTGGCAAGCATCCGCTGACTGAAGAGATACCTGTCTCACAGATTTTCCTGCTTGTGACAGCTCTGTGCTGCATCCGGCCAAAGCAACAACTACTGAAATCAGTCCAAGATAGCGCATAGATAGTCCTCATTTTCCGCTCTTTCGCGGCAATAAAACACATGTAGCTCTGATTGAAAATGCATCTTAAAGAAACAGTGGGTCTCTGCTGCCTTACTCTTGTTCATAGTGCCACCGTTGCAGGGAAAAACGACAAATGTCAAATGTGGAAAAATATCCCGTTCAGGCTTCCTTTCAGGCTTATTGGACTATGGGGATATACGAGGGGGGGATGTAGCTACACTTAAGCTATAGCTATCACTTCAGCTGTATCCCCAGAGTTGCCCCCTTACCGACCACACTTGGCTTGCAGCATCTGCATCACCTTGAGGGTCAGCTCGTCTTCGGTCATGTGGCCTGTGGCCTGTGGCGACCAGCTCTTCGCCAGCGATGTAGCCACCGTCCTTGCGGATGGCAGGCAGCACGGTGCGGGCGGCCCAGTCCTGAAAGCTGCGGGCCTCGGGGTTGGTGCGTTGCGCTCGCATGACGATCTGGTACAGGCCGGGTTCAAAGACCATGTTCGCGTTCGTGCCATACCCTATGAACTTCTTAGCCCGGTCTTTAGTGTCGAGAGGTGAGACCATCACGGTCGGGTTGGAGTAACCAAGAGCGCGGGCGACGTCTGCCGCCACGAACCAAGGCTCGCCGTCCATATCCACTACGCGGATGTTGTTGCTGTTGAAGTCGAAGGTGGTCAATTGATTTCCCATGTGTCGGGTCCTTTCTAGGGGCCACCATTGAGATAGCCGGAATTGGCTTGTGGTGACTGGATGCCCGGTGGGCGGGTGGTCCCTATACGCAAGCTCCAGAGGGCGCTGATGTGATCTCCCCAGAGACGCTGAAGTGAGTAGCTGGGGTGTGCAGCCTCTGTATGTGCATTCTGCACAAGCACAGACGCCGGGCAAACGAGCCGCGATCTCATGTTAATTAACTGACAAAGCAAAGGAAAAAGACATGGCGACACCCGGAAAGGTGAAGCTGAAGCTGCACGAACTCGACACTGATGAGGGCAGTTTCCAGCATCGACGTGATGGCATAGACCCACACCATGTGGCTGAACTAGTCAAAGCACTGAAGATAAACAAGAAACCGCTGGATGCCATATGGGTCTGGCGTGACCCCGACACCGGAAGGCACACGGTTCTCAGCGGCCACCACAGGCTCGAGGCATATCGCAAGGCCAAGTGGCGACGGGCAGTCCCTGTGCAGGTGCACGCCTGCGACAAGCGTGAAGCCGTACTGCTCAGCGTGGAAGGCAACAGGAAGGCCCATAAGCCACTGACCGCGCAGGAACGCAGCGACATCGCTTGGAGGCTTTGTTGTGACGGGAGCTACAGCCGTCGCGAGATCGTCAGCAAGACGACTGTAGCGGACGGGACCGTGGCCAAGATGAGGCGGATCAAGAAGAAGCTTCAGGAAGCTAGGGCGGATGAGGGGCAAGAGCCGAATGAGGTGGAATTGCCGAACGGATGGTGGTTGGCCATGCGAGAAGCGAAAGGGCTAGGCGGTAGCGAATGGACATCAGAAAGTGAGGACGACATGAACAATGCCAAAGCACAAGAGTTGGACGCGAAGATCGGCGAAGAGTTTGGGGTCTCTATGCACCGTTACCCGAAAGCCGCTATGATGTTCCTCGCCCAGCGCATGAGCCAACACAGGATTGACGAGTTTGCGGAAGAGTACGCTGAGGTGATCGGCTACGCGGACGACGGCGGCAATGGATGCGAAGACGCTGAAGAAGACGTCAATGACGGGGATGATCAGCCATTCTGAACCCCACCGTTTGACTGAAGATCATCACAACAGACCCGATGGGACCCGCCTTATTTTCACTGCACATATCTGAGGCTGTATATCGTTATACGCGAAGCGTGATCCGCCCCCATCGCTTCTGTGAGGGCCTGTGAGGGGTGAAAAAGGCGAGGGGGTGGGGTTTGTTGCCCTCAGCCTTCCTTCAGCTTCCCTGTGGCTCTCAGTGAGTGTCAGCGCCGCCCAGCGCATGGGCCTTGCCTTCGTTGCGCAGCGTTGATGCAGGCGTCAGGTATATCCTCATACGGCCACAGCACAGGTACAGTTCTTTGCCTGCAGTCGAAGCCATTACTTCAGACGACCACTGCTTTATTGTGACGGTGCCATGCTGGATGTAGATGCGCCCGACGGACGGGATGGTGAGGTAGATAAGGTCAGTCATGGTTGCGTGTCCTCGTTGAGTTGAACAACGCAAGGTCTTGGTATCTATGCCAGTTTGCATTGATTGCCTTGCCTTCTCACGTACTCTTTTAACGACGGTACTGCAAGCCTTTGACCGAAGTGATCCGCCCTTGTCCGATAGGGTATGCCTCAACGGGCATGCTAGGGAGTGTGTCTTATTGTGTCCGATAGGGTTGCATTTACTCAACGGTCATGTATTTATACGGACAGTACCCTATTGGACATTTGGAGACGGACATGAGACAGACGATCCTTTACGCCCGCGTCAGCACAGCGGACCAAGACGCCAGCCACCAACTCACACAAGCGGAGGCGGCAGGCTTCAAGATTGATGAGGTGATCACCGACGACGGGGTGTCCGGCGTAACGACAAAGCTCAGTGAGCGGCCACAGGGCAAGCGATTGTTTGACAGGTTGCGGCGGGGTGATGTGCTGGTCGTGCGGTGGGTGGACCGACTGGGCCGAAACTATCAGGACGTGACGGATACTATCAGGGCATTCATGCGTCAGGGTGTCGTCGTGCGCACTGTGATCAATGGCATGACATTCGACGGAGCCACTACAGACCCGATGCAGGAAGCTGTGAGAGACGCTCTGATTGCCTTCATGGCAGCTACGGCACAAGCACAGGCTGAAGCTACTAAGGAAGCTCAGAGGGCAGGCATAGAGGCGAACAAGGGTGATCCCATCAAGTATCGCGGCAAAAAGCCGAGCTATAGTAGAGAAGCGCTGGAGACGGTGCTGACGATGAGTGCTGAAGGGGCAGGGACCAGCGCGATAGCCAAAGCTGTCGGTATCAGTCGCCAGTCCGTATTGAGGAGCAGGGCCGATACTGTCGCAGCAGATGCTGCTTTGGTACGGTGGGGGCTGTGATATCAGGGCGTGGGCATCACAGGAACACGAATTTATCGGGTGCTGCAGACATTCTGAGTTTACATATCTCTTACCATTTGTATTTATCCCGACAGGAGAAACGAAAGGATTATCAATGGGTAAAGCAGTAACTGGTCTCGGTTGGGTTCTTCTTGTTGCAGGGGGAGGTCTCATTCTCTTGGGGATGGCTGGCATCGCAATGACGGATGGGTTGTGGGCTGCGCTCCAGACCGAAAGCCCCTTCAACATCGCCAACTTTGTAATGAAGGTGATAACACTCGCACCGGGCATCCTGCTCATTACTTGGGGGCAGAAGCTCTCTGAGAAGCAAACGCGGCAGACGAAAAGGACCTGAGCATGTGGAAGTGGATCGGGGGGTGTGGTGCTTCTTGGCATTATCGGCATTGTCGGCTGGGTCGTCTACGACTACTACCGGGCAGGCTTGAACACGCGACCTGAAATGCCACCCGGCGCGTTCTCGTTATCCTACAAGAGCGGGCTAAGGGCCATTCTGGTTGACGTGCCCGATGAGCGTGAGACACGACGATATTTCGGATACCCGGCTGACGTGCCCTTCTACATCGAAGACGCATGGACATTCTGCTCCGCACCAGAGGGCAACGAGGTTGCCGAAGCCGAAAGATGGCTTGCAGAGGCCGACCAACCGGGTATGAGGGTCGAGGCGATTTGCAGGATCGATGTGGACGCGGAGACAGTCATCCGAGGAATAATCACCACTGTCCCTAGGCTGTAGCTGACTTACCCGCTCAGTACCCGTCGAGATACCCGCCTCGCTTCAGCTCCGCCCACACCATCCCCTGAGCCTCCTCAAGCTGCTCCTCAAGCAACCCGTGGTCATAGACCGAGTTTGATGAACGTGGTCCTGTCCATCCTCCGAGGTCGTTAATGTCAGCTTCGGCAACGCGGGCCTGACGGGCGACTGTTCGCCAAGTGTGCCGGGTAGAATGAAGGGCTAAGCGGTCGTCAGTCTCTTTCCCAAGCACGGTACGACGGAAACGTGTGAACCACTGTGAGACTGCTGCAGCCTTCCCTGAGGCGGGTCTGATAGGCCAGTCTGGGAACACCCTGCCAGATGAGCCGTGTGCTGCCATGCGAGCCTGTAGAAGCACTCTGGCGTCGCCTACAACGGGTACGTACCGCAGGGCGTTCCTTCCCTTGCCGTGGACGAGGTTGAAGCCCTTGCCGTCAGGCCTGACTTGATCAGCCGCAATGGTTGCAATTTCATCGGCGCGGCATCCTGTGGCAATGGCGAGGCGGAGCAGGTCACCCTCTCTGGTCCCTCGCGATGTAGCTTGGAGCAACTTGCTCATTTCGGCGGGGTTGTATTCTTGACGGGTCTCACCACTATTACTGCGGCTTCGACTGATCCCTTTGGGGAACTCCCATGGGTTCTTGTAGCGTTTGGGTGTGTGTTCATTCTCGATAGCCTGCGCGTTCCGGGATCATCCGATCACCGGTTCCGATAACATCCGATCAGTGATTCCGATTTGATCCGATCACCTGTTCCGGGGCATCCGATCAGTTGGGTGTTCCGGCCGGGATGCGCGTCG
>Ga0307964_1001282_pt1 | contig 9909 bp, 11 predicted proteins | sample OrgLakmetagen596_FD_201823 | JGI IMG/M metagenome (GOLD analysis project Ga0307964, IMG submission 201823) | Saline water microbial communities from Organic Lake, Antarctica - #596 | ecosystem: Environmental > Aquatic > Non-marine Saline and Alkaline > Saline | place: Antarctica: Organic Lake... | reverse complement strand
ATTGCGTTGTTATAAGGAAATTAATAACGGAAAGCCTTTTTCGTAACCTTTCGTTTGATATCTTCCATTGTTTTCATTACCTCTAAACAATCACCGCATATTGTTTTATTTCGGTATTTTTTCATTAAGCCTCTTGTTAGCTATTTTAAAATATTCTTCATTGTTTTCTATTCCTATTCCATTTCTGTTGAGGTTCTGGCAGGCTACCATCGTTGAGCCCGAGCCCATTGTGAAATCTAAAACAGTTTCATTTTCGTTTGTGTAGGTTTTAATTAAATATTCCATCAATAAAACGGGTTTTTGAGTTGTGTGTACTGGTTTATGCGGTTTGGAATACCTTATTATATCTTTAGGGTAGTTTGTGAATTTACTTTCTTTGTGTTGTTTTTGTTTACCGTATAAAGTAGGCTCGTTTTCTAAAGCAGGTCTTGAATTATTAAAAACACCTTCAATCAATCCTTGTGGGTAATAAATTGGCGTTCCATAACTAAAGATACTTATTGTTTCGTAATGTCTTAAAGGTCGTTTTTTTGCGTTTAAAAACCCACTACCTTTTGGCTTGTCCCAAATCCAATCATACTTATAATTCTTAATATTACTCATTCTTAAAGCACTACTAAACGGCTCACTACCAAATAACACAATAGCACCATTTGGCTTTATTATTCTATTCAACTGCTCCCACATCTTATTAAAAGGAATAACTGAATCCCACTGACAAGCAGTCGTCCCAAAAGGTGGGTCGCAAATAATAGCGTCAATACTTTCATCTGGGAGATTGCTCATCTCTTCAAGACAATCTCCCTTTAATAGTTTTATCATTTTGTTAGCTATTTCTTGGTGTTCAAATATTTCGTTATAGATAATATCACTGGGACTAGAATAATACTGTACTCAGGTGATAATTCTCCTAGGTAAATCGCTAGTACACTCAAGAAAGCTCCCAGAGTATTCCAGAAAAACATTATAACTCTTTTGTCTTTTACGAATTTGTTCATATTGTTAGTTTTATTAATTATCTCAGGCTTCTTGTGAGGCTCTCTGTGAGGCTGTGCGGGCTGTAACGGCTCAGGTGGTACATTGACCCCTATGTCTCCTGTAACGACCTCTACAGGGGCAGTTATCGTTGAATTAGTGTTGTCCTCAATCGTTTTCCCGACATCAGGAAGACGTTCCTGCACACTTTCATACTCTTCTGCATAGTTTTCAAGTTTCTCGTAAAGCCAGTCTTTAGTGATAGATTTTCCTGGACAAGATTTTTTTGAAAATTCTCTATGAAATCTAATGTCTTTCATAATCTCTAGTCCTAGTTCGTCTACTAGAGCTAAAATAACGCCGAGAGTGTTTCTTTTAATCGAACCAGTCCAAACAGCTCCGTCATAATTCCCGACTACTTCAATTCCTATAGAGCGATAGTTTCCCTCTCCAGCGTGGATACCTTGATATTTCATATCAGTAAACAACCAAATACCATCTGGTGCTATAAAAATATGCGGCCCCAACCCCTCCCAGCCCTTACCACGATAATATTTGTCGAGACCATCTATTGTGGTTTTACCGTTCCAAGTAGATTGAGTTGGTTTCCAGGTATGATGCAAAACAATTTTATTTGGTTGGTTAGGCTCAAACGATTTTCCTTTTATATATTTCTTAAATTCGTCTAATGTAAGGCATTTTTGTAGTATCTTCATATTTTATTTATAATTTATTGAATTACACTGTTCAAATTTTTTTCTTGTCTTAATAGCTTCTTCTTTAGTTTCAAGCCTCTTTCTATATGAAATATTCCTTACTGTTAAATGAGCTATCCATTTATTTCTACTTTTATCATAACATACTCCATTAAAACCACTTTTATTATTTTTTGAAAATCAAAATTTTGATTGTATTCTTCAAAACTCGCTACTTTTTTTATATTTAACTTCCTTATCATGATAACTTAATATCCTAATTATTTTTTCTTATGCCTAATCAAAATTCTTCTATAAACATCTTTACCATTTATGGTGGCGTCATTTTTTCCACCTTTCCAATAACCACCATCCATATTGTAATCATTGTGCCTGGACCAACCAACAATCTCAAATTGTTCGGGCGAATATTTATCCAAAAAACTTATTGGCACTCCCATTACCCCATCGTAATCACTAGGAATTGCGTTAGTAAAAGGCACTTCGATTGCGTCGTAATTATCATATTTTTGATAACTGTTCTCATTTTTCTGCAATCTCTTATTGAATTTCTTGTTATCCGCCATAGTCATCAAGGACAAGGGCTGATGACGACGACCATGATCTAGATTGGTAAACCATACGGATGGTGAACGCAAATATGTGATACCATCCACTATTCGTACTGCTGTTTTTGGTTTACTGCTAAGATCAGCATTTGATGGAGCAATAAAGAGCATGTCTTTATTAAAGCTAGTCGTACCAACCCACATTTTATCTTCTTTAATAAGTGGAAAAATCTCCTTATAAGTAATTGTATTTTTACTTCCAATTATTACGAATTTTTTATTATATTTATTAAGCTGTTCTACATATTTACGATATAAACTAAACGGCGGATTGGTCACTACGATGTCGGATTGTTTCAGCAATTCTATACATTCATCACTACGAAAATCACCCTCACCACTAAGTGGTGCCCATTCATTGTGCTTGTTTTCTTTTAACTGTTGAGCAATATCTTTTAAATTAAATTCGCCGTCGCCATCTATGTCGCCTACAACGTTAATAACAAATTTATTGGCGTTTATCTTTGGTCGGCCCTTCTCCGGCGCAAGCGTTTTATCATCGCCAAAAAGACTGAGTTGCGTGTTGGCAACAGGTGATGGCTTGTAGCTCGTGGTGATGAGCTGACTCAAGCCAAGTTTTTTGAAATTGAGCACGAAATAGCGAAAAAAGTTGCTCTCATATGGATCATCACAATTGCAATATACAGTCTTCCCGCGAAATACGTCGGGGTTGTACTCTAAATACGCCTCAATTTCTTTCTGAATATCACTATACTGAGTATAAAACTCGTCATTCTTTACTTTTTTTGCATTTGTAAGATTGCTGTTTGAAACCTTCGGCTTTTTTTGTGTCATAGAATAATACCATTGCAGTTATAGCGATTATTAAAATCATTATAACAAACTCTTTGCTTTTATAAATACGCACGTTGTTAATTATTATATCTAACTAGTCACGTTCTATTTAAAATTAAGGGGGCTTTAAGGTAGCCCCAGACCTTTAATAGCGTACAATTATGTACTTACCCATTCGGCAATTAGAGCAAGCCTCCAGGGGTATTCTATTTTTTTCAGGAACATCTTTGAGATGGCAGGCTCTGCAATGCGTGCAGTGTGTAACATCTCCTGTATCTGTGTTTAAACATGCTATGTTTTCATCACATTTCCTGCAATAACTGACAAGTATAGACATCTTACCCTCCTTTATAGTCTAACACTTTAAGTATCATTGATACTTTCTGTGATTCTTGCTTACTAAATTCCTTGTCCCATTTTTCCATTGCTTCAGGACAATATCCATGAGTCTTAGATAGACTCTTCCAGTCATGGTATTCAACCCAACAAGTTTCTCTCTCTTCGCAGTCTTTGCATTCTCTTCTTTTGTCGGTAACGCACCCGTACAAATGATTTGGGTTACAAGCACAGCATATTCTGACTAATCCTGTCATTTTATCCTCCCAAAAATTCATTTACAACTTGGTTATAAAACTCCTTTGGCATTTTCTTAAATGGTATTTCTAGTTCTATGTCGTTGTGGCACGAGCGACAAAGCAATAATACATGGTTATTTTTCTTTCCTTTGCCGTAATATCTTCGTGGAAAGATTTGGATGATGTCTTGTAAGCTTACAATGTGTATGACATTTTGGACATTCACCTACATTATGCTTCCTAGACAAAAGAATCACCTCCTTTCGACATTCTAAACATTCACGGCAGATTATGTATTTACCAAACCACTCATCTCGGCAAATCACGTCTTCCCTCGTATGCACATAAAAACATCATAAGAAAGAAAACAACCCTTGACGACAATCCATACTAATACAGATAGCATTTTATCTTTCATTTTTTCTCTCCTTATTATAGGTTTATCAAGGGGGTCAAGACGAAAGTTGTGAAAACGCCTTGAAACTTTTACTTTTCTTTGCCACCCCCCAGTTAAACCTATAAATATGAAAAGAACTACATATCAAAAAGTCCCACTATAAAATCTAGTGATACGCATATATTCTATTATTCAATGAAGTAATCATTATACTTTTATTATACACAATTAAAGAAAAAAGTCAAATCTTTTCCTTTTCTTTATATTCTAAAATGGTCAATATTTTTGTTTGCTGTTGTGATATCTTTCTCATCTCGTTTTCAATATGCTTTATGTCGTTTTCTTTTATCAGAGTTAGACTTGTGTCTATATTAATAAATCTATTATTCATTTCTGCTATAATTTCATCTAGTCTTTTGTGCTTCTCGTTGCAAGCCACCGTATTTATAGCCATTAGTTTGTCTGCCTTTGCGTCGGGGTCGGCAGAAAACTTATACACAGCAATAACAAGCATAACCAATGTTGATGATGATATTATTATTCCTAGCCATTGGTTGATAAATTCCATAATTATTTTTTAATTTTCTTTTCCTCAACTCTCTTTTGAAGTTCTAAACCTACTTGTTGGTATTGTTGTTGTAGTCGCTTTGATTGTTGGTCAATATCAAAAAGTAAAGCCTTTAATCCGTTTATGTCTAGTTTTGTGATGTCGTTTTCCATATTTTTATATTATTTAATTAACTCTGCCTCTTTTATTGTTTCAACTTCTAACTGGCTTTTTATATCTAATTTCACGCACTCTGAAATTAAACCTCTCACCTCTGCGAGCTCCACATCTCTTTCCTCAATAAAATCATTCCTGCTTTTTAAAATACTTAATTCTTGTGCTTTTAATTCATCAAGATTGTATTCGTTTGTTTCTTCTTTTGTTTCTACTGATTTTGTAACAACCAGTATTGTTTCGTCTTTTTTTGTGTAAATCATATTTTTAATTTATTTAATTAAACAAAGGCTATTTCTTTTCTAGTTAATGTTCCTCCAATATTTAGTGTTATGTAAAGTTTTCCGTCTGTGCCGTCATCTGTAAATTCAACTGCTCCTAATTCTTTTGTTGTGAGTAAAGTTCCTGCTGTAAATTTTTGAGGTGCTGTTCCTGCAGTGGCTGTTCCTGCTTGGATGTTGAGGTAGGCTGTTGGTGAAGTGGTGCCGATTCCGACATTGCCATTCAATACCGTCTTAGTAATACTATCATTCCCTAAAACTACTGAATTAGAACCAGCTCCTACTGCTTCAGAACCAATAACTATTTGATTAGTTTCTCCGTCTGCATTAGCTCTTGTACCATAACCTAAGAATAGAGAGTTAGAACCTGTTTCATTTCCTACTGTTCCAGTTGCTCCGATGTAACGACCAGCGTCACGTCCATTAGCTGTATTAAAGCTTCCTGTGGTGTTGTAGTAGAGAGAATACATTCCATTAGCTGTGTTATTGCCTCCTGTGGTGTTGGAGTAGAGAGAACGATATCCATTAGCTGTATTAAAGCTTCCTGTGGTGTTGAATAAGAGAGAATAATTTCCATTAGCTGTGTTAAGGCTTCCTGTGGTGTTGGAGTAGAGAGAATACATTCCATTAGCTGTATTAAGGCCTCCTGTGGTGTTGGAGTAGAGAGAACGATATCCATTAGCTGTGTTTTGGTATCCTGTGGTGTTACTAAACCCTGCACCTATTCCTACAAAAGTATTATAATTTGCTCCTGTGTCTAAACTTCCCCCTCCATCTCCAATTATCAAAGTCCCTGTAAAAGCAGTTGGCATATAAGCTACTTGTGTACCATTAAGAGCTATCTTTCCAAAGACATCAAGTTTTTGAGCAGGTGCCGTCGTCCCAATCCCCACATTTCCTCCATCATAATAAATATCGCTTCCGCTTGTGGTCCATTGGGAAGAAACTTTGTTGTTAAAAGTATTCCAGTCTGTAGAGCTAAGGTAACCATCGGTTGTGGAATTAGCTTGATTGATACTTATTGAGTTACTGGAAATTACTAAAGGAAGACTGGCACTGGTTATTCTATTAGTGTAAGCAGTATTCCAGTTGGTTTCATTCGTTGTTGTCGGAATAACATAGCCACTTGTTAGAGAAAGAGCTCCGGTTCCGGAAGTATAAGTAAGTCCGGTAGCAGTGTTGGAGATTGCTCCTCTAGCTCTGGAGTCTGTGAAGTAAACATTGGTAGTGCCTTCTGTTAAATCATCTGTATCTTTAGTATTGAAAGCAGTGTCAAATCTTCCTTGGGTGTAGTAAAGGTTGCTTCCTTCTGGAAGATCAGTGGTGGTTGCGCCTCCACTGAGAACTCCAAGAGTTGATTTGAGAACTCCACTGGTTCCTGTGATAGTTACACCGGCAAAAGTTGGACTACTTGTTGTGTTGATGTCTTGAGGTAGAGATAGACTTACTCCACTACCGATTATTGCTCCGGATCCTCCTGAAACATTTACTTGATCAGCTGTTCCTGTGAGGTTTCCTATGGTAAGAGCAGCTTGTTTGGAGTTAAAAGTATTCCAGTCTGTATTTGATAGTGCACCTGTGGTAGTAGTGCTCGCTAGAGCTAGGCTTAATTCTTGAGTACTGAGAGAAAGTCCATTAGCTGTTCCGATGGTTAGTGCGTCGTGAGCAGAGCCTGTGATATCGCTCATGAAGGCTACTGTTTCTCTAGTTGTGTTTGGTGTAAAGAAAAGATCAGTTCCGTCAAACTCAAAGGCTCCTGCTTCTGGAGTAGTAAGGTTTGTTCCACTTGTTAGTTTGATTGGAGCTGTTCCTGCAGTGGCTGTTCCTGCTTTTAAATGGAGTTTAGCTGTTGGACTAGCTGTTCCTATACCTACATTACCAGAGATATGTGTTTCTGCATTTATTCTTAAAGTCTGACTAGCTGGTGTTGCAGCCATTGTTCCGTAAAGAATAGAATTTGTTGCCTCTGTTGCAACATCTGCTCTAAGCTGATTATCAACAATTAAAAGATTTGAATTTGTAGTTTGTCTATAACCAGAAGTATACCCCAGAAAAATATTAGAATTTCCAGAAGTCAAAAGCCTTCCTGAATTATATCCAATCGCTAGATTATAGTTAGAAAGATTGCCCAATAATGCAAATGTTCCAATTGCAATATTCCCCGAACCAACTTTATTATTTTGCAATGAATTAGAGCCTAGAGAAAAATTATAATTACCAGTTTGCAAATATCTTTGAGATCTATATCCAATGGCTGTATTATCTCTGGCTGTACCAGTTAATCTTGATAAAGCATATATACCTATGCCAATATTTTGATAATCAGTAGTCGCCGAAGTTAATGCGTCGTAACCAATCCCAATATTTCTATAGCCTGTGGTTAAAAAATTTAAAACATTTTCCCCTATTCCGATATTGGTTTGAGTTGCTCCACTTGTTGTAAAATTACCTGAACTTTTGCCTAAGAAAATATTTTGTGTTCCATAAGTATGTAACAAGTTTTCACCATCTTGCTTAATCTGCCCTACATCTGCTGTTGTTGCTGGTATTCCAAAGTTTCCTGTTATCTCTAATTGTTCGCTTGGGCTAGGTGTTCCTAAGCCCACCCAATCAGTCAAAGTCGCTGGATAGACATAACCATTTATTGCATCCCTGCTCCAAAAACCTCCTCCTCCTCCTGCATTATCATCAACATATTTCTTATTAGCCACTTGATAGTTTGTAGTTGGGGCTGATGACGGTGTTATTGGAAAATTTCCAAAAGTTAAAACTTTACCAGTATCATCCCAAAACAATTCAGAAGTTTCGGCTGGCGTATATTTACCTAAGGTTGCATCATAAAAAGACATCTGCCCTTGGGTAGTTCCAGAAAGTATATTAGATTCTTCGTAGTAATCGAAAGGGGGTGTTAAAACGTTAAATCGTCTAGGCATATATTTTATTATTTATTAGTAAATAGTTACTTCATACAGATATTGGTAAGAAAGTGCTACCCGTCCAGTCCAGTTTGTTGGGTAATCAGAATCACCAGTAGCATATCTTAAAGTTTTTGCTGTTGTGTCTTCTTTTAAAATATACCAGTTGCCTGATACGTCCGTAGCTCCGTAATAATTAGGAGAAGCGTCATCATCTAAATCAGCGAACTTGTATTTAGCAAATGGGTCTTGGTTGGCTATCTGAGTGTCTTGTTTGGCTTCGGTGGATTGATTATCAGAAATAGTTTTTAGGTAAGTTTCTTGGATACTAGTCATCCCCCCACCGCCTCCGCCACCAACCTTATCAACTTCAATCATTAATCTTCCTTCTTTGTTAAATTTAAGCTCAGGAAATTCTGGATATTCTTTTAATGAAATAGCCTTTAACCATTCTGCCAATACTCCTAAGTCTTCGGAAGTTCCTAATTTTGTGACTAACTCTTGGAGTTTTAGATCTTCTTTGCTTTCCATTATCTTCATCATCTCATCAAACATCAAGGTGTAGTCGATGACTTCTTGTTTCTCCATTTTAGGAACTTCTAACTTAATCTTTTCAATCGCCTTGATAACTGGTTTTAAATCCACATTTACATCTCCTAAAAGAGACTTAATCTGTTCCTCTAAGGGCTTCATATCTGGCGTAATAGGTTCTGGTATATTAATGCCCCTAACAGCCTCTGTGGTGGCGTTTTGAGCCTCTACGATAGGGTCTGATATTGACTCTGGATTAACTATGTCATTTCTTTTACCTTGGATAGTCTTTGAGAGGTCATCAACTGCTTTTGTGATAGGTTCTGATATTTCTTTGGTATTAGAAAGCACCACTCCGATCTTAGAGTTAGCAATGTGGTATCTTATAAATTTTTTTATTTCGTTCCAGTTCATATTACTTATATTTTTAGTTGCTCATATTTTAACGGTCTATCTTATTTTGTTTTTTCTAAGAACTTTTTTATATTCTACCTCCATAGCTGAATTTAATAGTTTTTTCTTTTCTTCATCATTAGCTTTTTTATAAGATGATTTCGATATTTCTTTCTCATACGTATCAGCTAAAGCATCTCCAAAGTTTTTAGCAATATCATAAAACTCATCTTGGCTTACTTTTTCTTTTAATTTAAGAACATTGGTTGAGTAGTTAAATCTAAGGTCTTTAACATTTGGTTTTTCTCCAGCTTTGTCTAGTCTTTTAATTTCAGAAACTATTGCGTCCTCGCTGTTTGTTCTTACCCTCGCACCAAACAAAAATGTCTCAAATCCTTCTTCATACATTAATTTTCCGAGTGCATCGTATTTAATCGGAAGTTTCTCTCTTAATAGCGGTATTTTCTGAGCAAACTTATCAAAATTAATCCCCATAAAGTTGACTTTATCCTGTCTGGTGTCTCTTTGATATTCATCACTAGCTCTCGCAAGGTCATACATAATACCAGGTATCATTCTTGAAATCACAACATCAGATAAAGACCTTGTAATTGTGTCCCCAAAGATTTTAAGCATACTTCGTTTATCTTCTGGGTCAAACTTATTTATATTACCTGATATAGTGCTTATTGGGTCAATCATTGGCATTTGAGCCAAGTATTGAGAAGCTACTCCAGAAAGATATCCCACCCCCTTGCTTTGTTCATCTTCACCATATTTCTTGGCATATAGCATTCCTACAACTGCAGGTGCTAGTGGTCCTAAGTAGTCTAAGCTAATCCATTTTTTACCAAAAGGCGTCTCTATGCTTAAAGCGTTATAAGCAGTGTTTGATAATTGTGCCATTCCTATTCTTGCTGGGTCATAAGCACCCATAAAATCATCTGCGTCTATTTGGCTAACTATTGCATAGGCTGTCGTCATTCCCAGTCCTGCTCTTGT
>Ga0307964_1001272_pt1 | contig 9968 bp, 7 predicted proteins | sample OrgLakmetagen596_FD_201823 | JGI IMG/M metagenome (GOLD analysis project Ga0307964, IMG submission 201823) | Saline water microbial communities from Organic Lake, Antarctica - #596 | ecosystem: Environmental > Aquatic > Non-marine Saline and Alkaline > Saline | place: Antarctica: Organic Lake... | reverse complement strand
TCGGCGTATATTTGCAATCCGATATTTATAACACAGGTTACAAACATATATCGCGGGGTAGAGCAGCAGGTAGCTCGTCGGGCTCATAACCCGAAGGTCACTGGTTCGAGTCCAGTCCCCGCTACTACTTTAATATTATTTAAATCAACGGATTGTGTCTCACAATCCGTTTTTTTTATGCCTTCTATTTTCTTACTTTTACAAAAAGTACACGGTAAAGTACACGATCCCGCTATGAAATTAGATTATTCTAAGCCTAAAATCTTCACAGGTGGAGTAGATATTAACTCCTGGTCTAAGCTCTCAGCTAATGATAAAAAAGAAGCTTTATCTAAAAGCTGGTATGTCTATTATTCATTTAGAAATCCTAAAACTGGAAAGCTTAAAAGGCAAACCAATATTAAAGGAGGAGCAAACCAATATAAAGACAAAAAGAGTCGTTATCATATATTATCAAAACTACAGGAGAGCCTAGCTTATGTATTAGCAGAGGGTTTTAATCCTTATAATGATAATTCTTCCTTAGCTGATTTTATAGAAACTGAAATTCTTAATCCAGAGGAAAAACCCAAAAAGATAAAAAATGAAATTAAGGTTAATGAGGTAGAGTCGAAAGACGAACCAACACTTGTCTTATGCAGTATTGATGAAGCTATTACATTAGGTTTGGATACTAAAGAAAAAGTACTTAATGAAAATTCTTACGTTAGATTTAAAAGTAGAATCAATCGCTTTAAAGAATGGCTGAAAGTTGAAAAGATTGACTTAAAAAAGGATATAACGACGATAAATAAAAAGCTTGTAATACGTTATTTAAATAATGTATTACAGAAAACAAGTCCTAAAAACAGAAATAATACAAGAACTGATTTAGGCTCATTATTTCAAACACTTGTTGATAATGATGTAATACAAACTAATTTCGTTAGGGAAATCAACGTATTACAATCTAAGCCAGAACGCAACAAAACGTATACACCAAAAGAGCAAAAGGAGATATTTGAGTATTTAAAGGTCAATGATAATGTTTTATATCTTTTTGTTCAATTTGTTTCATATAATTATTTACGACCTATAGAAGTTTGTAGACTAAAAGTTGGTGATATTGATGTCTCCGATAAGAAAGTTTATGTAAGGGCTAAAAATAAACCTGTAAAAATTAAAATCATACCTGATATTTTAATTGAACAGTTGCCTGACTTATTAAAAATGAATAAAAAAGATTATTTGTTTACACCTGATAAAATTGGTGGAGCATGGGAAACTAAGGAGGGTAATAAGAGAGATTATTTCACTAAACAGTTCAAGAAAGTTAAAGATCACTTTGGCTTGGGTATAGATTACGGTTTATATAGCTTTAGGCATACTTTTATTACAAGGCTTTATCGAGAGTTTGCCAAAACTCAAACACCATTAGAAGTTAAGAGTAAGCTACAGCTAATAACTGGACATACTACAATGAAAGCTTTGGAAGCATATTTAAGAGATATTGATGCCGTACTACCAGAAGATTATAGTAAACACCTGAAAGATGGAAAATAAATATTTAGGATATTTAAATCATAAAGAATTTACAAACCTTAATGATGAAGAAAAAAACAAATGCTTACTAGATAATGGGTTGCTAGAAAAAATTTATACCTCCTCTTGCTTAAACAAAACTGATGAGCTTGGAGTTATAGAAACCTATATTTCTCGATCAAAAGAAAATCTGGAATATGAATTTAAGCCTGAACTAGCCAAAGATGTATATGAGTTTTTATTGAAACATTATGCCTCTGGAATTGGTGCTGACCTAATACAGTTTAAGATCCAGTTTGAAAATGAAATTTTTACTTTGTCTAACAAGAAAAAGAGGAAAAAAGGATTAATATATTTTGATGCTTATTTTCAACGAGCAATAGGGGATAGACAAATTGGTTTAGAGTATAATGCTAATAATGAGATAGTACCTGAAAAACGATTTAAAACCCTGTTTAATGCTAGAGAAGATTTAATATATCAGCTTAGAAAACTTCATCCTTTTATTATAGACTATTTGTTAGGATTGAAAGAGAAGTTTGATCGAAAGCTTTTTGAAACAGATGATATAATTCAGAATATATTTAGCTTTGAAAACAATCTATCTATTCTTATATATTTAAATAAGTTGTTTGGCATTGAGGATGAAAATTTATTCTCTCAAAAGCCTATTTCATTACAGATTTATGAGAAATATCCTGATGAGTTTGCTTCCATAAAACAACTTGAATTTATAGAACAAAAATTTAACATTTCGTCAAATTTAAGTCACTCTTATGTTTCTAGTCTTTTTTTATTCTTTAAAGATGAAGTTATTTCAATACCAGCAGAAAAAAAATTCAGAGCGATTATAATTGAATTTTTCAATACTGATTTTAACAGGTTAAAGGTGAGTGATTCTTCAAATGAAATGCACCAAAAAAGAATAAAATCAATCAAGACCGAATGGTCTGAATTCTAAAATTTGAAGCTTTATTTAAAGGTTTTTCCAATTTGACCCTAAATGTACTTTCATTTTACAAAATTGACCCTAAATGTACTTTCATTTTACAAAATTGACCCTTCTTTTGTCTTTGTGATACATTGAATTAATGTTTTTCTTGCCCTAGTTAAATCTTGTTAATTAGGGAGTTACCTATATGTGTTACATAGAACATAGTTTTTAACAAGTTTTATTTACTTATAATTTAAAGCAGAAAAATTATGTTGACTACAATCAATTTTAGGATTAACGAAAATCAAAAGGAACAGCTTCAAACTTTAGCAGATGATAGCGGTGAGAATATTTCTAACGTTTTGAGAAAAATTATTGAAATTTATTTAGAAGACCTTAAACACTATGAGTCTAAATCTAAATGGGAGAATAATAATGTAGAAATAATATACTTGGACTGTGAGGAACCTCATTCCAGCGATGATGATATAGAGTATATAGAACTAGACTGATAGGACTTCAAAATAATATCAATCTAAGAGTCAATAAAAAGAAAATATCATTTCCTAAAATCTTATCATGTCAGAAAAAAAAGCCGATCTCATAGCAGAAGATATAATTCAGAATAAAAAGAAGCTAGACAATAATCAAAATAAATCAGGTTGCCTCATTGTAAAAGGAGCCAACTCATGGATTGAAGATGCAAAAAACAGACCTATACCCAATATGCTCTTCAGTGAGCTTTGGTATGAAAATGAAGTTTGTATTTTATTTTCAGACACAAATAATGGTAAGTCTGTATTAGCTGTTCAAATTGGGGAAAGCATTAGCAGAGGAATACCCATACCAGGATTTAAGTTAGAATGTGAACCCCAAAGGGTTCTTTATATGGATTTTGAATTATCCGACAAGCAATTTGAAAATCGATATTCAGAGGATTATTATAACCATCATCAATTTAGTTCTAATTTTTTAAGGGCAGAGATAGATACAGAGCTTGACATTCCAAAAAATTATAAAGGAGTTGAAGAGTATTTATGCGACATCTTGGAGGACACAGTCAAAAAATATGATGTGTCTGTTCTAATTATTGATAATCTTACTTTTTTAAGTAGTGAAAACGAAAAAGCAAAAGATGCTTTGGTTTTGATGAAAACGCTTAAAAAATTATCAAAGAAATTAAATTTATCCATACTTGTTCTAGCTCATACTCCAAAACGAGATGAGAGTAAACCCTTAACCAAAGACCACTTGGCAGGAAGTAAAATGTTAATGAATTTCTGTGATAGTTCGTTTGCCATTGGAACTAGTTCGGAGAAACATTCTTATAAATACATCAAGCAAATCAAACAACGTAATACAGAGCATATTTACCATTCTGGAAACATTATACTCTGTAATATTGAGAAGCAGACTAATTTTTTAAAGTTTCAATTTGTTGATTTCGATGATGAACTAAACCATCTTAAAACTTATAATTCTTCTGATATAGAAACAAGAGATGAAGAAATGAAGCAATTAATCTCTGAAGGCTTGTCTAATGTCGATGTAGCCAACCAACTTGGTTTGAGCGAAGGTGCAATCAGAAAGCGAAGAAAAAAATTAGGAATCTAAGATGGTAGCATCTGATGTATATAAGATTGCCGATGAACTTCTCTCTAAAGAGGAGTATGCTAAGCTATCTGATATGTTCAGAAAAAGCGATAGTAAAAATATCAAGCTACCTAATAAGAAAAAAACTTTACCTGATTATACCCAAGAAGATGCTCTTCGTTTCATATTGGATAATCTCATTAAAAAGAAATAATCTATTCGTACCAATCGTACTCTTTTAATAGTACGATTGGTACGAGAGAATTCTACAGTTCAAAATGTACAAATACAGTTTAGATAAATCCAGCAAAAAGTTTAGATGCCCTAATTGTCAGAAAAAGACATTTGTGAAATTTATAGACAATGAAACCTATCACTATCTAAACGAAACCGATGGAAGATGTGATAGAGAAAGCAAATGCGGATACTTCAAGAAGCCAAACGATAAACAATCTATCACTTCAAACGTGAATACCCCATTAATAGTGAGAACTCCTTCTTACCACGATATGAAATTGCTATCTCATTTTCAACACTATAAATACAAAAACAACTTTATAAACTACCTTTTGAGTCAATTTGATAGTGAAGACGTTTACCGAGCGCTCAGTAAATTTGTTATTGGTTCTACAAATTACTGGTATGGTGCAACCGTGTTTTGGCAGATAGATGAACTTTATAATATAAGAGGTGGTAAAATTATGCAATACAATTGTGTCACAGGTAAACGGGTTAAAAAACCGTTTAATCACATCAGTTGGATTCATAAACAGTTGAAATTGAATGATTTCAATTTAAATCAATGTTTATTTGGTTTATGTAATACATCTTGTATCACAAAAGGTGATACAATTTGTATAGTAGAATCAGAAAAGACAGCTATAATTATGAGTATTGCATTACCTAAATTTTTATGGCTTGCAACAGGAAGTAAAACAGGGTTTAAAGAAAATATGCTTAATCCAGTAAAAGAATATAATATAATTGCTTATCCTGATAAATCTGAATACGAGGAATGGAATAAAACCGCTACTTTGTTAAATAATAGAGGATTTTCAATTCGCTGCAGTAGTTTGCTTGAAATAACAGACATTGAGCAGGGTGGTGATTTAGTTGATTATATAATTTAATTTATGTAAGATAGCCTCCAAATTTTAATACAATCTTTTTTTATTAAAAAACGTTACTAATTACTTGAAAAAGATTCATATTTATGCATTATAAATAATGAAGATTAACTAAATGACAAACAAAATCAACACCAGAAAAGCTTTAAATCCTGCATTTAGGAAACACAAACCATTACGTAAAGACGTCACAAATTTTATTAGTCAATTAACAAAATGTATTGAAGCTGTAAAATTAAGTGATGATAATGGAGAACACGAAGAGCATACTAAACAACATTACATTAATTTCTTCAAATCAACATTCTATGAAGGTAACTATGTAAACACAAAAGACCGTATAGATTTAGCAATCTATACTGATGCTACAGCTAATTCTGATGTTGGAGTTATAATTGAGGCAAAAAAACCAAGTAATAAATCCGAATTTCTAACAGAGTCCAATTTAAATCGTAAGGCATTACAAGAATTATTATTGTATTACTTACGTGAGCGTTTAGATAATGATAATAATAATATTAAGCACCTAATAGCCACTAACGGTTATGAGTGGTATTTATTCAAGGCAGAAGATTTCTATAACTATTTTTATAAGAAAAAGGCACTATTAAAAGAATATAAAGCCTTTCGAGATGGTTTGAAAGACACTTCCAAAAACGAATTATTCTATAATGAAATTGCAAAAAAATATATTGCAGAAGTTGAACAGGAGTTACCTTTTGTTCATTTAGATTTTACCAAAACTGATTTCACTAAATTAAGTGATGCTAACCTAAACACATTCTTTAAGATTTTTTCTGATGTTAATCTTTTGGGTCAAGCTTTTGGTAACGATAGTAACCAACTTAACAGAGCATTTTATCACGAACTACTACACATTATAGGGTTAGAGGAGATAAAAGTAAAAAGTAAAAAAATCATTAGTCGTAAGTCTGAAAAAGATAGAGACTATGCATCTATTCTAGAAAGTACAATATTCCATTTAGAAGAAAGAGACTACTTACGTAAAATAAAAAGTATAGAAAACAGACCAAGTAAAGCCTTTGATGCAGGTTTAGAACTATGTCTTACATGGATTAATCGTATTTTATTTTTAAAGTTACTTGAATCTCAATTATTATCATATCACAACAATAACCCAGATTATAAATTTCTTAATTCTCAATTTATTGGTGGTTATGACGACATTAATGATTTATTTTTTTATGGATTAGCAAAAAGGGAGGAAGACCGAAATATTAGATTTAAGGAAAAGTATAAACATATTCCATATTTAAATAGTTCGTTATTTGAGAACAGTATAATAGAAGAGGAGTCCTTTGAAATTTCAAAACTCAATAATGAAGACATTAATATTTATACTGATACAGTATTAAAAGATAATAATGGTAAAAAATCCAAAGGGAAATTAAAAACGCTTGATTACTTATTTAAGTTTTTAGAGGCCTATGACTTTGCTACAGATGGGAAAGAGTGTATTGAGGATGAGCAAGAAGCCAAAACGCTTATTAACGCTTCTGTATTAGGCTTAATATTTGAAAAAATAAATGGTTATAAAGAAGGTTCGTTTTACACCCCTTCATATATAACAATGTATATGTCTAAGGAGACAGTAAGGCGTGCTGTAGTTCAAAAATTTAAGGAGCAAGAAAACGACCAAATTGAAACTTTCAAAGACTTACAAAGTTATTGCAATAAATATTTTAAACCAGATGATTTAAAACGCTTTAATACCATAATAGATACCCTTCGTATTTGCGATCCGGCAGTAGGCTCTGGTCACTTTTTAGTAAGTGTATTAAACGAGCTTATTGTAATAAAAAAACAATTAGGCATTTTAGTAGATGCTAATGGTTTACCGTTACGTTGCGAAATTGAGATAGTAAATGACGAACTCTTCATTATAGACGACAAAGGCGCATTGTTCGAATATAACACCTACGATAAAGAAAGTGTACGAATACAGCACACTTTATTTCATCAAAAACAGACTTTAATAGAAAATTGTCTCTTTGGTGTAGATATTAACCCAAACTCGGTTAAAATATGTCGTTTACGTTTATGGATAGAATTGCTTAAAAATTCTTATTACACTAAAGAAAACAAGCTACAAACTTTACCTAATATAGATATAAATATTAAATGTGGTAACTCTCTTATTAGCCGTTTTAATTTGGATGATGACTTAAAAGATGCGTTTAGAAATAAAAAGAACCGTAAACTAAAATATACGTTTACAGATTATAAAAACGCAGTTGCTGGTTATAAGGAGGCAAATAATAAAGAACGTAAGCGTGAAGTATTAGAAATAATAGAAGAAGTTAAGGATAACTTTAAAAGTACATTAGATAATAAGTTTATTAAGAAATTTGAAAATGCTCAATATCAATTTAATCTCAAAAATAATCAAATAAATAACCTAAAGCAATTTGGAGAAAAAATATCTAAAGCTGAAAAAGACCGTCTAAAAAGCCTTAAATATGATGTTGAAAAAACGTATTTAGAAAAAGAAGAAATTGTAAATAATGTCATTTTTCATAATGCATTTGAGTGGCGTTTTGAGTTCCCAGAGGTATTAGCAGATGATGGTAATTATATTGGCTTTGATGCTGTGATTGGGAATCCGCCTTATGGTGTTTCAATTCAAGGTAAAGAAAGAGATCATTTAGTTAATAGAATAAATAAAGTCCCGGATTATGAAATTTATTATTGGTTTATTGAGCGTGCTCATCAAATTTTAAGGTCTAAAGGCAATGTATCTTATATAACACCTAACACCATATTGTTTAATGTTTTTGCACAAGATTATAGAGCAAATCTGTTTAACAATTGGAGTTTAAATGAAATATTAGACTGTACTGATATAGATATATTTGAAGAAGCAACTGTAAAAACAATAATTTTCCAGTTCCAAAAAGAGGGTGTACATAACAAACTACACTATAAACGAACAAATGAATTGGATTCATTTGAACAATTAAAAAATAGAGCTATTGAGAGTGTTGAAAAAGAAACGGCTTTAGCAAATAATCAGAACTGGAGTCTTATTTTTAAGTTGGATAAATCTATCTTAAAATTAAATTCAAAAATAAAGAATACAACAGTTCCTTTAAGTTCAATTTTTCCAGAAATAAGTCAAGGATTAATTGCTTATGATAAACACAAAGGACAGTCAGAAGAAATAATAAGCAGTAGAGCATATCACACCTTAGTAAAAAATAAAGAAACACATAAAAAATGGTTATATGGTGGTGATGTTAATAGATACTCTGTAAAATGGAATGGTAAAGAATATATAGATTATGATATTGGAATCGCAAATCCAAGAGATCCTAAGTACTTTAAAGGGAAACGAATATTAATAAGGGAGATTACAAATCCAAGAATATATGCAAGCTTGACAGAGGAAGAATTATATAATGACCCCTCAGCATTAATTATCAAAGATAATGATGATTCATTCGACATAGAAATATTACTTGCTATTTTAAACTCGAAACTTGCAACATTTTTTCATTTTAAGACTTCACCAAAAGCGACTAAAGGAGCTTTTCCAAAGATATTGGTTTATGATATTAAAAACTTCCCGCTTCCAAAGTCTATTAAAAATGATAGGTTGTTGTCATTAATCAAAGAAGTAATACTAACAAAAAATAAAGACCCAGAGGCAGATATTACATCATTAGATGATGAAATTGATGAAATTGTGTATGAGCTATATAATTTAGAAAAGGAAGAAATTGAAATAGTTAGAAACTCTTAAAAAAATAGTTAATCAAATTATTCAGGATAGAATAAAAAAATTATGAATAGAGAAGCAGATTATGCAATTAAAGGGTTTATCTATCAATTCAATAAAACACTTGAACAAGTATTATCTGAACCTTATGGAACTGAAATAAGAGTAGAAGGTATTATTGAAGATATTGATGTAGTATCAGCTGGATTTACAAAAGCTATACAATGCAAATATCACGAAACAAAGCAAGGGTATAAGCTATCTGATATTTCAAAACCAATTCTACAAATGTTAATTCATTATGCTAACAATAAAGATAAAAACATTCAATATATACTCTACGCACATTTTTCAGACGAAACCGAAGGAGAAAAGACCATTTCTAAAAGTGACATTGAAACAATTCTAAAATTTTTAAAACAGATAACTGCTATTTTTATTGCCTCAAATAAACATTCATTTACTGAAAGTTATCCCGAACTTTTAGAATTTATAAATAATAAAAATTCAAGTGAATTACCAAGTAGATATAGATTTTATATGTATTTAAATAACGAAGGTAAAAACAGAAACGGTCATATCCATAATACAAATAAATATGGAACAGTCTGTGATTTTACTTTTAGGCCATTTGGATTTGTGTTGAGCATTGACAATCCTGATCGATTAAATCAATTGTCAGAAATAACAAATTTTAAGTATTATCATAAAATTAAGGCTTTAGATAAACTACCAATTATTTTGAATAAATACCCCACTCATTATCCTTTTCCATTGGATTTTCGCTCATTAGATGAATTAAAATGAAAAATTAAATGAACTCATTATTGTATTACAAATTGTATTACATTTGAGTACAAATATAATATTAATCAGAGTACACACTTCGGTACATGATTTAATTAATATATAGTTTAAAAGCGTAAAATTTGGTGTTTTGGTCAAACTCATAACCCGAAGGTCACTGGTTCGAGTCCAGTCCCCGCTACTAGAAAAGACAAGGCTTCACAGAAATGTGAGGCTTTTTTGTGTAATACACGATGATTTTTAGACT
>Ga0307964_1001259_pt1 | contig 10024 bp, 5 predicted proteins | sample OrgLakmetagen596_FD_201823 | JGI IMG/M metagenome (GOLD analysis project Ga0307964, IMG submission 201823) | Saline water microbial communities from Organic Lake, Antarctica - #596 | ecosystem: Environmental > Aquatic > Non-marine Saline and Alkaline > Saline | place: Antarctica: Organic Lake... | reverse complement strand
TAAATTACCGAAATGGGGGTTACACGGTTTTTTCAAACCCAAACGCAAAAAAGGCAGACCAGTAAGTAACTGATCTGCCTTTCTTTTATATGGTAGCGGGGGCTGGATTCGAACCAAGGTTATGAGACGGCTGGTCCTAGTAGAGATTAATTGTCCTTTTTTTTGAAAAAATTAGCTTAATTCGTCATATAAGGTAGTTCCTGAGCTATCCTGCAGTGGGACGTAGGAACAATTGGGAACGAATAAAGTGATTCAGAATAGGCACAGAGACCGCCAGAGCTTCGTAGCTGAAATGACCGTAAGGCTCGGCGAGAGATTTGAACATCTCTGCCGACGGGCAATTGGTGAGGGGCTCGGATACCCACTAGAACTCAGTTATTACACTCTCAACCTCACTCCGAAAATCATCGGAATTCCCAACCTCATCGAAGAGGCTTCTTTTCCTGAATCAATTCCAATTTTACAGCGCTGGTCTGACAACGGGTTTGCTGGCGAGCTGTTAAGGCTTACAAATGCTTTCCAGGCTGACGACGAGCTTCTAAAACAACACCAGCCCCTGAGTCATCAGGGCTCGGCAAAACGCACTACCCGCCGATACCGCCCAAAGACCAACAACACCTTTCTGCTGACTTTGCTGATTCACCCACTATCGCCCTGCGAGGATGAGAAAGCTTTTAACTTAAGACGAGCAATCAGACTTTGGCTCATTCTTCAGTCCGCTGATCGGGTAATGCGCTACCAGAATATTGCCGACGCCAGTATTGCCAGCGCGGCATCGTTTTTAATGCTGGATGAAGGAGACAAAGAGTGGGCTCTGGTTGATCGTGTTTTACACATTGTTAAAACCCAACTTCAAAGCCGGTCCGGAAACTACCTCCAGTTTACTAATGCCATCAAAAATGCGGCTAAACGCGTTCGAGCGGAAACCAGAGCCCGCAATGCAAGCCAATTTCTCAATAGCCTTCAATCAATTGCCGAGGGACATAATCGGGCCTTGGACGCAAAGCTCAGTAGCGTAACCGACGTTCGAGATCTGAGGCAGCAATACGCACCCATAGAGTCGCAAGCAACATTCGAATTCGATGAAGGCATGTTTGAGGTTCTGGCTGCCCATTCAGACGGTGATGAGAGCAGTAGCGATAATTTGCTCGTTGAGGTGGACCCAACCGATACTCCCGCTGAGCAGGCCATAAGCTCAAGAAGTATTCTGATTCAGAGTGTAGAACTCGCCCATTATCTCCCGTGGTCTTGGCATCGGCTACTGCCTCCTGAGATAGAGACCATTGAGCACTGGCTTTCCAAACAACTTAATGCCGTTGAGCTATCTGAGAGGTTGGCCGGTGCCTTTGTTTGGCTAGCTCTTAAATTGTCACGCACTTTGGCATTTGTAGAACGGCTATCTATCGGGGGCATAGCTAGCGATGAGTGGGGTTTTACCAGAGACTTTAACCTTGTGAGGCGAGCCGCCCCCCGACGACACAGCGGCTGGAGACCTGATGACGTAACGCAACATCTGGTTCATTCGGTCGACGAGGTTCTGGAGTTGGAGGTTCCGGAATTTATTTGTTCTGTGTTGCTCCAAGCAACAGAAGGTGCGGAAATCGGCCCATCAACACTCGGGCAGGTATGGGCAAGCTACCATAAGATTTCCAGCGAAGAGTGGTTTAACCGCGGCTCCGAAGGACTTATGGCCCGGAGCAAAAGCGGAATGCTTGCCAACCGAGCGCCTCAATGTATCTTTGACGACACAGCGGACAGTCGTTTTGCCCGCCTATTAACGTCTCATCCCTCGTCGGCATTGCCAGGGGCCTGCAGTTATGGCTCGTGGGATGTGAAGGCGATTGAGAAGGGGCTGGGGCTGACCGTTCATAATCGGGAGGATAACTCTTCGGACCTGAATCTAATCGGTAGCCGGCTGGTTCCTTTTGAATCGGTACTGATGGAAGAGGTGCAAAGCGCAACCAGAAAGCTCAGTCTTGCCCAAAAGAAGAGCTTCTCCTCATATCACAATGCCCTGGCTCAATATGTAGTGATGGCACTCTACGCGGCTACGGGGGCTCGACCATTGAGAGACCCATTCGAGTCACCTACTTTTTTCAATCTGGATGCGGGTTGCGTTTATGTAAATGATAAAACCGACGACGAATTACATGTCGGTCGGCTAGTTCCCCTTCCAGAAAAAGCGAGAGCAATTCTCCGAGTGTACCAAAATCATCTCTCGAAATTGTCTCGCAGCGTTTTCGAGCATCGTCCGAATCTGGCGAACTGCATGGCGGCAATGGGCAACGGTAGAGCTGCCACAATGCCTTTTTTCTTTTTGCTTGACCGACAGCTAAAATGGCATTCCATGGCAGATGCAGAACAACTGGGTGAGTCAATATTTGAATGGACACTGCCAAGCAATCTTTTTCGGCATCGATATGCACAGCAATTATCGAATGCCGGCATTGATTCTGAATTAATTGAAGGGTGGATGGGGCATTCTGAGCGAGGAGTCGGAACATACGGTGATTTCTCCCCCAGATGCTGGAGCGCGGATGCGGCTGAGAGTATGGAGACCTTAAATGCCGTCTTCGAACGCTTGAAGTTCGAAATACCATCGGATGGCGATACGGAAACACCCCCGCTTTTGTCTGTGCCCGTCGGTGGCGGCTATCGAGAACCAAACTTGTTTGGATTACGGCGACGAGCCCGCCGCCGTAAATCCGGATTACAAAAAGCGATTCGAGAGGCCCGCGACGATATTGACCTCTTCCTGGATGATAGAAGTATCGATGAGTTGCAACCTGACGAGCTGAAGCAGCTGATCAACCAGATGTTGTCACGGCCGGATCAAATGCCTCATCCACAAGCATCCATACGTTATCGGATCCTGGCACAAGTCGTTGAACGATCATCGCTGGATGCGAACCAAAAATTTAGAAAGCGCCTCATCGCGCTCAGACAAGAACAAACACAAACATCTGACCAGGTCGCTCAGTCGCTCGCAATTTTTCCGGCCATTCAGAAATGGGCGAATGAAACTCGCATTGCTGTTCAGAAGTCGAGTTTGACCAAAAGCAATGCTTTAGTTGTAGGCTGCTTGCTGCTTACGGTCGAAAAGCGCCTCAGTTACACACGTTTACTTTGGGATGTTTCACAAGGTTTGCACTGTCGCATCGTACAAGACCGCAGACAGGTTTATCTTGAGTACAACGAAACACTGGCACCTTCAGATTTTCGAGCGCCAGTTCAGCGCCATCAACTCAGTTACAAAACAGCATCGTTGCTGAGCTATGGGTTCGAGCTTGCCAGTAACGTTGGTGAGTCACCGCTAAAAAGTATCCGCGAAGTAGCACCTCTGGTTAAGCTTTATCGAGAGCATCACGGAACTTCAGTTTTTAGTGTCTCTGAGATTATCCGCTGGATGAGTGACATCGTTGATCAGTGCAATCTCGTGCAACTCCCAGGCATGGTGGCGGGGGCTCTGAGTGAACGAATGCCGCCCACCAGTGCCTCGTGGAGCGACAAACTTCGCCTGGAGCGACAAGCACTTGTTGAGAGGCCTGATAATGACAACCAGAATTTAACAGCCGAACAGGCGAACGTCAGGATCAAGCCCGGCATACGGCTCGAGCACGATAAACTCCGACTGCAACAACAAGCGATTACCTTCAAGGAAGCCGTTTATGATGCTTTGCGACGATATGAGCCGACCCGGAGCAAAGCCGAGCAAGCGGCGCGGACGATCGAAAAATTGTGTCACGAAAATCGAAACGCACTCTCGTCCGCCATGCTGCTACTTGGCTATTGGATGGTGGACCTTACTCGCGCTGGCAAAGGAAAAAAAGGCCGGGTATTTAAACCTTATGCCGAGTCATCTTTAAGAGATTACTGGTCTGTCGTATCCAGACCCTTTGCAGAGTTGGCATACTCGGTGGATTTCGTTGCATTAGATGAGGACGAGATCACCGAACTCTGTGCTGGCATGTTGGAGTTCAAGCGCCAGTCATCGCAGAGCAATCGCTACTTTGGAGAAAGGCTAATTCACTTTTTTCGATGGGCTCAGCGGTTCGGGGTAATCGGTCCCGATTGGTCAGAACTGGATATAGATGTTCAAGAACGTACCGTTAGCCCGGGTCTGATCACTCTTGAAGATTATCGAACCACTCAATCGTGCATTACCCAAGATCGGGGATTGAGTCGGGATCAACGACTGATGATGGGCTTTATTCTGCTGTGCTCGTATCGCTTTGGACTCAGAGCTCGGGAGGCGCTAGCACTGCTGCGAAGAGATTGGCAGGAGTACTGCGGAATGCTGTGGGTTCTGGTTCAAAATAACCAGTACCGCAGGCTTAAAAGTCCGTCAAGCAGGCGCGTTGTCCCTCTGTTGTTTAAACTGGATGAATCTGAGCGTCAGTTGATAGACCAGGTGCTTGGTCGTTACGAGAGTATTTGCGGTGACCAGACGAATCGGCCGATTCTCTGTGAACTCAAGGGCAAAAAACAACCGGGACTTATTGAGCAGTCGGCAAATCTATCCGCCGGTTTGATCATTGCCATTCGCGCGATGACTCAAAATCAGGAATTAGTACTACATCACCTGCGCCACACGTTTTTTAATCAGATTGCGGCGGTTCTGCTAGATTTGAAGACCCCAACCGCACAAGCGTTAACCCAAGATTTGGACAGGGTTGCACTCCGACAATGTGTGCTTGGCTCGAATACCGCGTGTTCCCGCCGAGTAGGCATGGCTCTGGCACGTTTAATGGGACATCGCTCACCAAGAACCGGCCTGCTCAATTACTGCCACCTTCTAACTGAATGGGCTGATTTACTGACACCTGTCTCGAGCGACCGGGTTCGTCGCTTGAAAAACGCTTCGAATATTGATCAATGGCCAGAGGCACCTCAGCCTTCATCGCCACCGTTACAGGCAGAGCTGGAATACCCTGAGCTGACATTGGAGCGAATGTTCCAAGCCGCCAGGCTGGTCTCGCTCGGGCACACTTTCAAACGAGCAGGCGCTTTGGTAGAGCTACACCCGGCCGTCGTAAAACGGCTGGATAAGGTATTGGCAGAAGCCAACAAAAGGCAAACGTTCAAATTGTCGTTGCCAGGCGGCAAAGAAAAATGGTTTGAGGGACGCGACGTCAAAAATGCCTTGCTGAGCGTCATAACGCCGCCAGCGTGGCAGAGGATTATAAAGCATGCACAGCAGATCCGTCATAACGATGTCGAATCGATGAAGACGGTTAAGGTTCGCGAAATCCCCATCTTGATCAGTCGCAGGAGGCATATTGTTCTGGATAAAAAGTCACATGCTGAGTTTTTAAGGCAGTTTTTGATCCGGTATCAGATCCCTGACAGTCAATTGACCGTTGTTGCGCGATTCGATGACCTTGAAGCGATTCGTTTGATGATGGACGCAGGGTTTGCAGTCCAGTCTGAAAAATACATTGCGGTAGCTGAAAAGGGAAATACAAAAATCCGGAAGACGAAGCCCTGGACAGTCAAAGAACATTTTTTACACGGTTTTCCGATCACCACCAGGCGCCGATCAGAATATGGTTTTAGTGAAATCATCTTTCAACAATCCTCGACGGGCGTCCTGCGCAACGGGCATGAACTGGCTGTCGCCCTTCTGATTTTCGGGGTCTATTGTCGCCTCATTAAGAAACGCAAAAAGTGAGCCTTGGGCTGATTTTTGCGAATTCTCCGTCATTGTACTAGCGAAAATTCTGGACGCTGGTGCTCGGTCACCGCGTCAATCTCATCCAAGCGCCAGTGGAGCTTTTTCTGGCCATCTCGTACTTGGTGGAGCCTGACTTGAGCTTGTCGGTGGTCGGTGTGCGCAATGTAGAGAGCCGTTTGGATCTCTCGAGCACTATTTGCCTGGATTTTTAGGATTTTGTTGGCATCAATGTCATCCTCAACGAGCCGGAGCAAGATCACTGTCTGATGGCGCACCGCCCCATCTAACTCTGCCAGTCCAGAGTATTCTCGAGTTTTCGTCTCAATTTCTGGCGCTGTTTCAATATGTCCCTGCACCGCGATTTCAGTTGCCTCCTCGCCGTTAGGCAGGTGAATAACAAATGGGTTTTTGAGGGATTGGCCACTGTTTGTTGCGATGTAATCATCAGCAAATTCATCGACCAGCATTTTTTGCGATTCTGTTAATCCATGGCCACGATGTAGATTGAACAAATCGGTTGCCCCGTGGACGACCGACGTCAGGAAGAAAAAAACGGCGGAGGTCATTACATTCACCAGCGCTTTACTCGCCTCTTGATCCAGATACACATCGCTCGTGTGTCGCATCCCGAAATTCTCAGTAGTCACAAAATCGCTGTGAAGAAAATTCATGTGCTCGTCAGGGAAAAATTGCTCCGTGAACGCGCTGCAGAGCGAAGTCGCTGCATCCAGAAGCCGGCTTACCCGCTGATCTGCCAGCGCGCCAACATTTATCTCTGATGCGTTCGGCCCGATCGAACGGATTGGTGATTGGTTAAAAGCAGCTGAGAGAATAGTTACTTTTCCTGTATCCATTACAATACCTCTTTTACTCAATCATTAGCTTGAACACTCTTTAAGCCATCGATTGACAACAGTTGATTGCAACCTGGCTAAAGGAGTACGTCCAAAACTTTTATCACAATTTATAACGAAATTGGGCGATAAGCTTCAAACGTCGGCGAATTGGTATCGTTTAGGAAACTTTTGGTTTACTTAAGGAAACCAAGGGCAGCGCAGAGAGTATGCGCTTGGTTGAGCAGCACTTTACCTATCATCAATGATTGAAAAACTTCAGGTTTCATAATTTTCAACTAATGCGGAGCACAGCGGCGGCCCGTCAAAGACATCCGGCGGCCACCGGCCGCGTACTGATGTGAACTGTTAAAGATTTTGCTCAAGATACTCATCCGTTGCGCGTACCAACTCCCTTAGGAATCTGATCACCTTCTCCAGTTCATCTTTCTTAATCAGATGAGCTGCCGGTGATCCGTTATTGATTGGCTTGGAGCGATGAACGGCATCTCCGCGCTTGGAAATCCACTGATTTAGAGATTTTCGCGCCTTTTCCGGGGTCACGTTCGCCCAAAACCATGCTGCCGTGATGTCTACCCCAAGATAGTCCTGGAATATTTTTTTGGTCTTATCTGAAGTTGGGTTATGAAACTGCTTGAGTTCTTGTTGGAGTTTTTTCTGGATAAACTCCCCAACGTAACTACCCGAAACGACACTGAGGCGTTTATCCATAGCTTCGGTGATACGGTCTTCAACGTACGTTTCCCAAGCCGTCAGAGCCATCACCAAACCAGCTCGCTTTAAAACCTCAGCATTTGCTGGGGGCGGATTGCAGTTAATCGCATCGAAATGAGCAAGGAGCTCTTCTGCGTCTTTTATTCCGTGCTCGAACGAGCTCTTCGCTAGTGACATATTCCCTTCTCTGACGCCCTGGATAAGCTGCCCGGACGGAGCGCAGCGTAGTACCGGTCAGCTTGGGTTCTACCCCGTTTTCACTGACGCTTTAACACAAGCCTTTCACGGATGACTTATTAGAGGCAAATGTTCGCTTTGTATAGTGTCGCGCGGGATGCGGGAGGTCGCAAAGCGAACGTTCGATCTAACCAGATGCCACACTTCTTCCCCAATGTTTCTCAATGACGCTCACCTGAATGTCATTGTGATTCAGCAAGTTGGAAAATGAAGTAACATGACCTGCACCGCAGATCACTAAAGTTGGCCATATATTCTCTGCCTCAATACGAGATAACCAAACCTTCTCACGAGGTTTATTGTGTTGTTCGACCATTCTTTCCAGATACTCAATTGCTACGGGATCAGAAATATCATTCGAATCTGGAAAAGAATCTAGATCAAATAGTTGCATCACCTCAAATTGAATTCTATTAATTCGCTTGACTTCATATTCATCGTATTGAGATGGATCCGGGTCAATAATTACATGATGAATGTTCAGTTCTTTGGCAATAACTCGGGCTACAACCAATTTCTCATCAAGTTTAATCTCTTCTGCTATAAGTCGAATTTTCGCATCAATACATACCTTCTGTAGGAAGTTACCGAATTCATGACTTAACTTTTCGCCTCTTTGATACTGGTGTTCAGTGCCAACTAAAAATATTTTGCGCATGGTTTAAATAACCCTACTAGTTATGCAATTTCAATAGAGCTTCAGTACATCGTTATCATATTAATTCCATGTTCTTCTTCCCAATCCCAATACCAATCTGGAATTTCTATTCTTCTAGAAAAACGCAGCCATTTGACATTGGTTAGGTTAATGATAGATTCGGGCAAGGTCTCAAGGGGAGTGCCAAATGCTTCCAGACTATCAAGATTGATAAGGCCATCGATTGAGTCGGGTAGTGTTTTTAATTCAGGGTTATAACTAATTCTAAGTTTAACTAAATATTTTAGGTTTTCTATAGAGCCTGGAATTTTTGCAATTTTAGTTTCACATATTTCTAACTTTTTTAGCTTGTGAAGGTCAAACACTTCGTCTGGTATAAACGTAAGATTGTTGGTTGTTAAACTAAGATTCTCCAAGTTGGATAGCTCGGCAAGCCAAGAAAAGTCTACTGTCGAGTCAAGCTGACTCTGATTAATAGCTAGTGTTTTAATTTTGCTCAGATTACTTATTTCTGATGGCAAGGAAACTATACTTGTCCCAACAATGATTAATTTTTCTAAGTTCTTAATCCTGCCTATTTCTGGAGGAATTTCTGTTAATTTTTCCCCATAAACTGCTAGCACAGTCAAATTTTCTAGCGTGCCAATTTCAGAAGGAAGCATTCTGAGGTTATTTCCAGAAATCCATAATTCATTTAATTCGCGAAGGCTTCCAATGCTGGAAGGGACTGTTTTTAAGCTACCAGAACGAATTTGCAGATCAACTAAATTTTGCAAACAGCCGATTTCGTGAGGCACACTATTTAAATCCTCTTTTTCTATTTTCAGCGTTGTTAGCTTGGTTAGTTCATCATAGTTTCTCGGGAATTCGCTCTCCGTCAAATCGTTCTGGTCAGCCCAGTCCCAAAGCTTATGAATACTTTTGGATTCGTACGGTGATAATTTCGATAACTCACTTGAATTATAAGAAGGAGACATTTCACGTGCGAGCTCAAAGTATGTGCCCTTCCATTCAAGAGTTAATTTACGAAGTACCGGTCCTTTTGAAAAGCAAAATCCATCTACATCCTCTTCAGTTTCTTTTTTTCTAACATAGCCTATAAAGATTTTGTCACAGAAAACTTCTATTGCCATTGGATCGTTATCATTGTACTTATCATGAAATAACTCAAGAGTAATTTTATCAGATTGTAGATTATTATTGGTAAGTTGAGCTCGCAGATACCTGCTGTTCGAATCAAGGTATTTAGAAGGTGTCAGTTCAATTTCAATAGTCTCTCGACTTGGACATGCATTGACTGGCTCATAGTCATCATCCACAAGAAGATTCCCTTGAAGATCTTCAAGGCCCATTTCTACTGCATAATCCCAATCACCCATAGTTTTTTCTCACACTTTTTTTGTGGCTTATTCAATGCCTAAATTAAATTTTCGAACATGTTCCTGATATAGAGAGCTCACAGTCTTCTGTGCGTACACATAAGAGCTTATTAGTTTGCATTCTTATTAAACCGCCACACCATAACCCTATCCAAAGCTGTTTCACAGCCCGAATAACCTTGAGAGACCGCCCTGGTAAGCCACTTTTAAGTTTCTCTCTACGTATATACCATTTTCATATATTCTACCAAAATTATATTGAGCTTTGGCCAATCCTTGCAACGCAGCCTTTTCGTACCATTTGATCGCTTCGGATATATTTTAATATTGAGTTCTATGTATATCAGTATAAAACAACTCTAACCCGGATTTCTCATAGGCCCCCAGCAAGTCTCGCAGACTGTGCGGGTTGCCACCATCACCGCTCATTTGCGGCCATGATTGCTTAATAATTGATCAATTTCTGTCGTCCGGACACACTGCCCCCTTTCCCCCATTGCGTCGGGCC
>Ga0307964_1001235_pt1 | contig 10204 bp, 12 predicted proteins | sample OrgLakmetagen596_FD_201823 | JGI IMG/M metagenome (GOLD analysis project Ga0307964, IMG submission 201823) | Saline water microbial communities from Organic Lake, Antarctica - #596 | ecosystem: Environmental > Aquatic > Non-marine Saline and Alkaline > Saline | place: Antarctica: Organic Lake... | reverse complement strand
AACTCATCCAGCTTGGTACGACGGAGAAAATGGCCAAAACGGGTAATCGATGCGGTGTTGGCCAGATGACTCGCCACCGAGGCAGTATCAACCTTCATTGTGCGGAATTTTACCAGGGTAAACGGCCTTTTCTGTCGCCCAACCCGTTCTTGCCGGAAGACGGGCGACCCGGTGTCGAACAACCCAATCACGTAAAGCACCAGCAACACCGGAAAACCAAACACCAGGCCAAGTAACGAAAACACAAAATCCAAGGTACGAATCACAAATTCAATCCTGCTGATTAGGAAAACAACGCTGAAGGCCCTGCTTCACAGTAAGAGGTGGAGTCCAGCTTAAACACTTTTGGGTGTGGCTGATATCAACCTGAAGGGAACCGAGTAAACGCTGGGCCACGGCTTTTTTCCCCAGCAGTGTGGCGCCGAACTGCAACAAACCTACAGGAACCGGAATAAGCCGCGAAGGCTTACCCATAGCCTCCGCAACGCCTTGAAGCAATTGGGTTGTCGACAGATCTTCACCATCACTCACCAGAAACGTCTCATTTGCCGCACCGGGGTGATCAACGCAGGTAATGATCAAATCCACAAGATTGTCCAGTGCGACAAGCGAGCGCTTGTTATGGATAGAGCCAAGGGGCAATGGCAGCCCTTTTTGAGCCCAGCGAACCAGGCTGCCAAAATTTCCGGGCGCGTTAGGCCCATACACCAATGGTGGACGGATAATCACTATTTCCATTTCGGTTTCTTGCCCGATCTTCCAAAGACCTTGTTCAGCCTCATGCTTGGACTGAGCGTAAGGCTCGACTGGTTTGGAAGCGTCTTCCTTAACGAAAGGCCGCGTATTTGTATTCCCGTTCACTCCAATAGAGCTGATGAATATAAACCGCGCGGCACCAGCCTCAGCCGCCTGCCTTGCAAGACGAAGCGTACCTTCCACATTGACTCTGCGATATTCTGCGAGCGGTTCATGTACTTCGTCCCTAGTGACATGTGCACGGGCCGCTAAGTGAATCACCACGTCCTGACCCAACAGCGCATCATCCCAATGGGTATCGGCGTCGAGATCTTTAACCACTACCTCAGGCCCTTGAGTCTTTACAGGTGCCCTTCTTACAGCACAAGTCAACTCAAAAATTGAATTCTGGTCGAGGCAACCGACTAACCGGCTACCAAGAAAACCATTTGCGCCGGTAACCAGCAATTTTTTCTTTAGACTCATTTTTCCTTCTGCCTAGGATCAAAGGGCTTGAGCAGCCGATAAACGAGATGCTGAGCATAACTCGGTAACAGTGAACGAACGAATGGGACAAAGCATGCCAAGCGCTGATGCAACGGCATGTCGAGTCTGCGCGCACCTCGATACCCAATCAGCGCCTGCTCAAACGCCAATTTTATCGATTGTTTCTTATGGGTATGGGCTCCAAATCGATAGTAGAGCAAAGGTTCTGGATAATTCTCAAAACGAAGCCCGCTCTCAGCACACCGAAACCAAAGCTCGTAATCCTGCCGTCGCCGATAATCCGCGTCGTAATTTCCAGAAAACAGAACCCTAGAGCGTCTTAGCATGATTGACGGGTGAACCATTGGCGATGCCCAAAGGCTAGCAACAATAGAGTTATGACTCAAAGGCACTTTCCTAATACCAATAACATCTCCTTCAAATGTCATTTCCTCAACGAAACTACCCAATATATCAACTTGGGGATGACCCTGTAGAAAGTTAATTTGTTTTTCAAATCGTTCCGGAAAGGCAACGTCATCAGTATCCATACGAGCTACTAATTCAAACTCGCAGAATTCAAGGCCAACATTCAGTGCTGCACCCAATCCACGATTAACAGGAAACTCAATAATCTTTAAAACGTCCCCAAAAATACCTTGCCAATGAGAGAGTTCTTTATCAAGCTCTTTAGTTAGCGGCCCATCATTTACAAGGACGATTTGTGCAGGCCTGAGTGTTTGGGAATCCCAAATACTAACCAAGGCTTCATTCAAATGAATATGGGATTCATCCTTGTATAGCGCCATCAAAACTGAAAACATCAGCGGGGTAACTCCATACGATACAGCTGACGCCTCCCAGAAAAAACAGAATCAAAATAAACAGCCTTACCATCTGATGAAAACCTTGGATGTAAGTCACACCGACTTTCATCAGAAAACTCAAATCCGTGGAAAAATTCTCCGATCTCTGTAACTGCGCCAGTTTTCCAATTGCATAGAATTAGATGCTGCATACGTGCTTTATCAGGGTAAGTATCGGTAACAAACCAATCACCATAGACATGAGGGTGCCCATCACCATACTTCTCTAATATGTCTGCACTAAACTGTGTAAATTTAGTTGTTTTAATATTCAGTAACCAGTAAGCATCTCTTTCACCTGGCCCACGCATGTATCCTAAAATAGTGTCTTCATCAACCCAAAAAAAATGACTCACCATACCGTAATCTGCTAGCAGTTTTAGGTCACCTGTTTCTGCATCAGCTAAAAATAAACGGTCGAACCTACGTCTACCCACTAGGCAGCGATGCATAAATATAAATTTCTGGCCACTGGGGGAAATCATTACATGGTTAAATTTATGGATCCCTTGCTTGAACTCAGGCTTTGCTTCATGTCGGCTAGCTTGCGCTAAGCTTATAAGAAGTTCCGCATCACCCGTTTCATAACTGACCTTCCACAAGCCATCTTGCTCTATATTATTCAGCTCAGAGTTGGTTAGATTTGGCAAGTTGCGATAGCCATAATCAGGGCGCAATGTCATTAAACGTTGATAGTTCAGGGATATAAAATAATCGGTTTTAAAGCTATCCTGTACTGGGTAATCAAAACTGTTGATAATTTGCTTTCGCTCAATAGAAAGCACATGGCTAACATAATGCTGTCTTCGACTATCAAAATCATTAAAAATGATCAAATCATCATTTAGCCATTGCGCGCGGCAAGCCTGCTGCCAGTTATAAGCAGTTATCGTCTGCGTCAAGATTATTTTGCCAATTGCATCAAAAACTACCAATTCCACCTTGCTACTTAACGAAGGTGCAGAACTTGTTGTACTTTGAGTAGTGCAGGCAATAACCCAGCCTTTACTATTTTCAGGTGACTTATCGTAGTAACCAAAAAAACTGCTAGTATCACTCTCCATAAAAGCTACAAGGTTCGCAACTGATTTATTTCGATAACTTTTTCTGCACTTGAAGTAAACTAAACGTGAGTATCCGGCTTTAGCCAGCTGCTTTATTATGGGGAAGCGACTAAGAAACCTTGAAACTGCACGCTCTAATGAGTTGTAATTGCTCATAATTAACCTAATATTATTTTATAATGTTCCTGGTACCTTCTGACATGTTTTGCGCAGTGAAAGTATCACTAGTAACACTTTTTGCCTCACTTACTGAGCTATCGTCAAAAATAGTGTCTGCACCTTTCAGCATTTCTACTAGTGATTTTCCACCATCAGTTATCAAAAAATTTTTACATCCCATAGAGCTTTCGCTTACGATTTCTTTATAAAAATCAATATCTGAAAGAATGACTGGCAGCCCTACAGCTAATACTTCAAGAACAGTATTAGGCAAACTTTCAGACAAAGATGCCGAAATAAAATAATCTGAGGCAGCAAGATAGTCAGATACATTATTAACATCGCCCAAAAAATTTACGTGTGCACATCCCTGCTCCGTTAATTCACTTTTCAAAGGCCTATCTCCCAAAACAACCAAACTGCCTTTATTATGCTAAAAAAACTTGTTAAGGACACTAATTATGGATTGCATGTTTTTTCTTGGTATCAAACTGCCTACTGAAATAAATATAGACTTAGGCAAATTTTTAAAAAAATAATGTTATTTATATTACCTGCATTTACCATTCTCAGGTTACTTATTGTAGTAGCCAAAAAAACAACACCGATTATTAGCAGTATACAAAGTATGGGAGCAGAAAGACGTGAATTTGTAGTCATTCCTTGTCCAAAAGCATTACACCTTGAGTAGCAGTATTTTGCAATCTTTTCTATCGCAGGAATATAACTAAGAACACGAGCTAGCTTCCTCTCAAAAAAGTCGTAGCCACTCATATTAACCGACCTTAGACCGGACCTTGAAAACTATTTTTGGACCTAGAAAAATCAAAATAAAAATAGCAATATTCTTAACAGAAGGAACAGACAGAAAAACCTTGACTTGCTCCCTGACTGCTCCCCATCGATTACCGTTGAGAAGATTTTTTTGAACAAACATTTTTCCTTTCCATAACCTATTATTTTTTAGATCCAACGGTGAAAGCATACAAATATCCGAAGCATATTTTTTTTCAATGTATGCAAGAGATTTTTTGTTTTCTTTAATGCCTTTAGACACACTTATTTTAGCAGTATAATAATAACAATTAGTCAAAAAGCAATCAATCATATAAAAGCTACACCCTAGTTGAGCTAGCCTTAACCACAATTCGTAGTCTTCAAGGGCAATCATCTTTTCGTCAAAAAATCCTGCATTAATTATCGTTTCACGTTTTACAATTGTTAAAGGTGTGCCACCTACCACGTTGCTCACCAGCAATTTCTTTAAAAAATTTTCATCTTTATTAAACGCAGATGTTCCCGAGGAGTACGATAACCCTTCATTAACTAATACTATATTAGCTCGATGGTAAACGACATCTATATCTGGCTTATCTTCTATAACTTTAGAAATAATATTTAATTTATCGAGACGGAATTCATCATCATCGTCCAAGAAAGCGACGTAGTCGCCGCTTGCTTCACTTATTCCAAGATTTCTCGACGAAGATGGACCATTACCATTGACATTGGCTATATATCTCACAAAGTCCAGATGAAATTCTTCAACTATTCTTTTTGTGGCGATATCTTCAAGATCGTCTATGACCAAAACTTCTTTCGGCAGCAGACTCTGGTTAATCGAACTAGTGATAGCTCGCCTCAAAAGCCCCGGCCTATTGTGAGTAGGAATAATTACAGATATAGATACCACGTGAAATCCTCAGAACTTTAAAGTTGAGTTTAAAAAAATAATCTCCTATATAGCGAGCTCAAATAACACGCAAAAAATTAAATTAACTACAAGCGAACTGCTGACAGCCTCATCTTCGGGCTTTGATGTATATATAGAACAGAGTGGGGGAGTTCAAAGCTCACTAGAAGCTCACTGGTTTCCCAAATTCTTTCCAAGACCACTTAGAACTTTTTCAGATTCTTCCACAAACGCATTGTAAGTAAGCATAGTTGGATATATTTATTACAGCCAAAATCAATTTGAACGCGGTAAAATTCTGTTATAACACCCAAGGTATCTTGTGAACTTAATCCACCATCACCAAAGGAACCAGAGACATAATCTATTACTTTGACTTTGATGCCCTTCCGATTGCAGGCCCTTAAAATAAAATGCTGATCCGCAGAAATTGGATACTTATTTGAATAATATCCAAATTCCTCATGTAAACTTTTCCTAATCATTGATCCAACCGCATGCCCACTTATATAATGACCATGCCCTTTTAGCCAAACCGGCCCCCTACCTGGGTTGATAATATGACCATTTATATCAATTGGAGCCGTAACGATATCCGGCTTCGATGAAGCCGCTTTTTTGAATTCCTCTACTGCTCTGGGATAAAGAGTATCGTCAGCTCCTAGCACAAGATAGTAATGCCCATCGCATCTCTTTATCGCTTCATTTAAAGCATCATAAATTCCGAAATCAGCCTCTGAAATTACTTTTATTTTTATATCGTCCACATTCGACAGAATTTCCAAAGTATTATCAGTTGATTTTCCATCAACAACAACCCACTCAAACTTCATATCTGTTTGCTGACGAAGTGATTTAATTAAGTCATTTATACAATGCTCAGCGTTTAATGTTACCGTGAGAATACTTAATATTGACATTACTTGAAGCTCATATTTTTAGGAGACTTTAAAAAAGTCTAAAAATAAGTGATTATATAGTGGCATCGCCAACTGCACAGGGCTTATAGCCGCCATGGTTAAGATTACTTTCTCTGAAACCGAGTAGCTAATCAAAAAATAATAAAGTATTTCTTAGATTCTAATTTATACAATTTTTTGAATTTTTCTTAGCATAACGTGTGTAAAGACTAATACTATTAATCATTAAGAATACTACCAACACTGTTACCATAGCTGCACTCATTGAAGTTACTGACGGCCTCTGCATTAGAAGTAGACCAATCCCCATACAAACAAGATAGCGTCGACCAAAAATCGGTGAAACAAGTAATGAAATAACGATAAGGTAATAGGGCCAAGACACTAACAAACCTTCTAAAGCCATTGGAGCAAGGGGGTTCTCACCCATCATCGGAAATTTTTGCTTACAAACTTTATATTCAAATCTACAACTAGGGTCAGCGCCATACCAAATAACATAGGTTTTTTGACTGATTAAGTCGATCACGTTAAGCGCTCTAAAAGAACGGTTATCTCCTACTATCGTGCCATTATCGGTGACAGCCAAGCGACTGACCAATTTATCTGAAAATATTTGATGAAATCCAGTTGATAATGCTATGAAAACTACTAAAGACCCTACAATTAAAAATCTCAAAAGATTACGTCGATCAATCCTTTCAGCTGACAAATGGAAGATAAAATATATAAAATGTGCAAGACTTAAAGTTATAAACCCAAGAGTTAGAAGAGCCCAAGTCAACTTATTATCTCTTTTCAGCAAGTGACGCATAGCTGCGACAAAACAGATATAAAAGCTTAAAGCACCTGGTTCATCATATATTCCTGATGGTCGTATGAAGTTACCAAAATAAGCATTGCTTAACGTTGTGTAAAAGAGGTAATTTGAACGTCCGTCTGGGTTTGGAAATTCTAGGAGAGGATCAAAACCAACTAGAGCTATGATGAAGCCGACGACAGCCATAGCTATAACCAAAAGCAGGAACCAGCTTGCGACATCAACAACCTTTCCTACATCTTTTATATTTAGATACTGAAGCATATAAAGTGAGAATATAAAGAAAACGAGGGATAGCATATAACGAGCATCTTCCCAATACAACGATGTAATTGATGATGTTATTAGCATTGGTGACGCTAATAAAACGAACCACCACTTTAATCTTTTCCTTTTCATTGTCGAGATAAAAAATATAACAATAAAAAGGGCGATTATAATATAAATACCTCTAAAATTTAAATAATTCACAACTGGACTCATAACCACAAAAGCCATTAAAAATGTTGAATACACAAAAAAATTGTGGCTGTGTGCATTTTTTTTAATTTCCTGATATCGGGAACAAAACGCAGTCAAATCAAGAACCCTTAATTTTATAATTACAATGAGTAAAGCCAATAAATCTATTATTAACTAAGACGGAATTCTTTGTCAATATAGTAGTAACAGCTTAGGTTATTTATTTTTTTATACTTACTTTGTACGCTTATAATATAATTTTTTCCTAGCCACGACCCAGATGACACTTCAATCAACTCAAATATTATTGCTTTTGGACTCTACATGAAGCTCAGTTTTCTTACTACTTTTTTGTTGAGTTTTCGTGGCTGCCCTAAGTGCTGTTGCACGTTTCATTACATCGGCAACTATAAAAATCCGCAAGCCATGGCGACACCGCTCTAATAGTTGCGTTTCGATTTGTCATAGCGCGTCGCCAGCCCACGAAAATGTTTCAAGCGTGCAAACACATTTTCCACCAAGTGACGGTGGCGATATAACGACCAATCCATATCGGCATTACCTATGACCAAATTTGACCTTCTTAGAATCACGGCGTTGCGTTGGCACCTTTACTTTTAATCTTTTCGCGAATTTTTCCACTGTCATAACCGGCGGTCTCCAACTCCAAGTGCAACACCCGGTTTAATGAACGCCTAATGGCGCTTCCTGGGTACGGTTGATCAGATCCATAAAGACTTCCAGCGGCGTCTTGAAGCCTAGCCGCTTCCGAGGCCGTGTGTTGAGCTGGAAGGCAAAAGCGTCCAACTCATCCTGGCTGAACACAGACAGATCAGTTCCCTTGGGCATGTACTGCCGCAACAAGCCATTGGTGTTCTCATTAATGGCTCACCGCCAGTCACTGTAAACTCAATGGGTAAATCATAACTATCGACTGCCAAATAAATATTTTTGTATTTCCGGCACGACTTTTACCGATAGCTTGTGAGTCAGCACCGCTTGCGCCCGCGCTATGCTGATGGGCTTTTAAATAGCTGCCATCAATAAATTCCCACTCAGTATCCGGCTCACTAACAAGCTTTTTGAACAGCGAAAACCATTTTCTTTTTTTTTGACCACTCATTGAATCTTTTATACACCGAGTTCTATCGACCGAAACAAAAAGGTAAATCTCGCCACGGACAACCCACCCGCAGTCGGTAAAACATACCTTCTACCATCATTCGCAGGCCCTGGCTTGTTATAAACATTTTCTTGAAGCATCGTTCCTTCTAGCTTCGACCAGTGCCCATCCGGAACGTGTCAACCTCTTTTGAACCATCTCTTTATTAATTAAAGTGCTTTCAGTATGGCTCTTTGCAACGTCGGGAAGTTTACTCCTTGCTTAGCAACGGATGGTTCGGCATTGTCCGGTATTGGATTAATAGCCACTTTTCGTGGCGGCAATTTAACGAGTGGCCGTCCTCGACTGAACCGTTCTGGATGTGCGGCAAAAGCTTCATTCAGAGCCTCTTGGCGCACTCGGGCAATGTCTATGTATCGGCCTGTAAACACCTGTGCGGGCGTAAATCCTTCAAGACTGCTGTGGTGGTGCATGTGGTTGTACCACTCCACGTAATCGTTGCACCAGCGCATGGCATGATCATAATGATCAAAGCGTCGTGGGTAGTCTGGCTGGTACTTGAGTGTTTTAAATTGTGCTTCACTCATGGGGTTATCATTGCTCACGCGGGGCCGACTATGACTGGCGGTTATGGCCAGCTCGGAGAGCAAGTCCAGGTAACAGTGAGCGGTCATGGGCGCACCACGGTCTTGGTGCAGCGTGAGTTTGCCAGGCCCTATGTCGTAGCGCTGTGCGGCTTCGTCAATCAGTTGTGATGACAGGGCGCTATTTTCCTTGCGGGACAGCATCCAGGCGACGATATGGCGACTGAACAAGTCCATGATCACATACAGAGACAGATACTCACCGCGCTTGCGCGTCGGCAGTTTGGCAATGTCCCATGTCCAAACCTGATTGGGCGCTGTCGCCAGTAGACGCGGCATCGGATTCGATTGTGGGGCGCGCTGAGCGCGTCGTTCGCCCTGCAGGTTTTGTTGACGCAGCAAGCGGTGCATGGTGCTCACCGAGCACAGATATCGGCCTTGTTGAAGCAGGTTATGATAAACCTGCATGGGTGGCTGATTGCAGTAGCTTTCGTCGTTCAATACCTCCAGTACCTGCTGCTGTTCTTTCGCATCCAGGGGCTTAGGTTGCCTGGCGCCTTTTCTGCAGCGTAAAGGGGGTTCCTGAGGGCCGATGAAGCTCAATCGCTGACGCACTGACCGAACAGTATTGCGACAAAGGTTCAAGACCTTGCAGGCCAATCGCTCTGTAAGGCCGGTGGGTAATGACTCTGCCATCATCATAGCTACGAGTTCTCTTGATCGAAGGCTTCGATGAGTGCCAAGGCTTTTTTTTGGAGTGAGATACAGCTGTCTTTAACGTCAAGCTGACGGCGCAAACGTCCAAGTTCTTTTTCGAGCTGCTCAATGCGTTTTTGTTCAGCCGTTTTGGAGGCCGCAGGTCCTGGCTGAGACTTGTTCAAACCCGCAACGCCCTGTTCAGCGAACTCTCGACGCCACTGGGCAAGCTGGTTTGAGTAAAGCTTCTCACGCCTTAAAAGAGGGCCTAGCTCCCCATGCTGGCATGCATCGGCTTGCTGTAGGATAGACAACTTATACTCTACAGTGAATGAGCGACGCCCCCGCTTTTCCAGCTTGGGGTTGGGTAGAATTTGTGTCATTGGCTTTGGCATAACGGTCTCCTAAAGCACCCTGATTTCTATGTTAACTCAAAATCAGTTGGTTCATGCTTAGGTTGGCACACAGGGAAGTCATAGATCCACTGATGGCTGATCTGTATTCTTGTCTCACAGAACCGGCGCATAAAACCCGTTATCTGTTGCGGGCTCCAGGCGTGACGAATCCGCTCCTTGATCCACATAATGACGCCAGCA
>Ga0307964_1001207_pt1 | contig 10366 bp, 10 predicted proteins | sample OrgLakmetagen596_FD_201823 | JGI IMG/M metagenome (GOLD analysis project Ga0307964, IMG submission 201823) | Saline water microbial communities from Organic Lake, Antarctica - #596 | ecosystem: Environmental > Aquatic > Non-marine Saline and Alkaline > Saline | place: Antarctica: Organic Lake... | reverse complement strand
ACGGCATCCGGTTACCGCAAAAAGACAACCAATTCACCATCACTTCCCAGGTTCAGGAAAAGGACGGCTGGCTATTACACCCACTCGATGAAGAGCTCAGAAAAGACGCGCCGAACGGCAAGCTGCGGACCATTCCGGTACGCATGCTGTTCAACGAAGCAGATCTTAACCTACGGGCGGAATACACCATGTTCGACCGGAAAAGCGGGCGTCCAATGTGTGTAGGTAATGGGGACACATGTAGGCGCCTTACGCAGTCAGGAGTCCAGTCTTTGCCATGCCCCTCACCTGCCCTGTGCGAGTTCGGTAAAGGCGGGCTGTGCAAGCCCTACGGGCGCTTGAACGTAAAGGTTGGCGATGATGATGACTTAGGTACGTTCATCTTTCGCACCACGGGCTATAACAGCATACGCACTCTGGCAGCCAGGCTCAGTTACTACCAGGCCGTGTCGGGCGGCCTATTGGCGTATATGCCGTTGGAATTGAAGTTACGAGGGAAAAGCACGACGCAAAGTCGCCGTACGCCAATTTACTACGTGGATTTGGTGATCAAGGAAGGGGTGCCACTGCATGAGGCAGTTGCTCAAGCCAGAGAGAAAGCCAGACAGATGAAGGAGGAGGGCGTTGACCAGGGGGCGCTGGATAAAGCGGCTGCCAAGGGGTTTGGCAATGCGCTGTTTGAGTATGACGAGGATGAAATGACTCAGGTGATTGAGGAGTTCTATCCTGCTACTGCAAACGGGTGTTCGCTGGACAGTCCGTCGGTCGTGTCAAAACTGAGGAAAGACCTAAACTCTGCTCGATCAGCTTCTGGATAGATGTTAGCGAGTGGTCCTAAACGGGCCACTCAACTGGGCCTGCGTATGTTTATTTTTTGGTTGGAAGCGTTGGCTTGTGAGTAAACCAGGTAAAGTTCATGCCTCTTAGGCCAAGCTGGCTAATAAAGAATTAAAGCGATTACATGGTGATGCTAGAATAATTGGGCTAAGCTTCTGCTATATATAAGACTTAACACCGTGTGGCGTGACAGAAAAGTGGCATTATCGAGAGCGCACTATTTCGCAGTATCGAGGAGCGCGGTATAGTCACTACTAGGCAACCGAGTTAAAGGCTCAGCATGAAGACTAAGAATAACAAATTTGACCATGAGATATGGTCTTCGAATCCAAAATATTCTGAACCAGCTATAGATGTTTCAGTAAATATTATCTATTCCAAAAAGGATTGGGAACAACTCAGTGAAGATGCTGAGAAACTTGGTTATACAGCCCAGAAGCTTTTAGGGAAAAGATTAAAAAAGACAATACATACCAGAAATCCAACTTCTAGGTTAGAAAATGAACAGGATATAAAAAGATTCACGCATGATTATGCACAACTATGGCTGCCATTTGTTAAATATCTTATTTATACACATTTAACTGTACTTGTGGGCGGCTTATTTGTTGAGGTCGTACTTGGCGGAGGGAAATCCTACATACTTATTTATTGGGTATACCTCCTGTCTTTATGTTCAGCAATTTTGTCGTTTATGGGGCTGAAATTGAAATTGAAGTTGGAAATAAAAGAACAGGATATTCTTACAGATTGGTTGATTCGACTTGAGGTTTGGTTAGCAAGAGTCTCCATGTATTTAGCTATTTTTTCAGTAATGATTTTTTTTATCTCCGTATCACTAAGAGCTATTTTAGGAATAAATAGTTTTTTTCATGTGTATTAAAAACTATTTTTGATGCTAACAAGCGCAGGCACTGGGACAAACTTTCTGCCGCGCTCCAAGTTTGCCCGTTCTGCAAGCGTTATTAGGAGAAGTATGAGTAGAGTCTTAACCCGAGGGCCAAAGGTCGGCGCATGCAATATTTGTGGCACGGAAGGTAACCTGACTGAAGATCACACTCCTCCGAAGGGGTGCGTCCGCGTAACTCAGGTAGAAATGAAAGGGATAGTTGAGTTGCTGGCTGCAGAGCCGCCAGGAAATAGGGGGAGAGTATCTCAGAACGGGGTTAAATATCGAACCCTCTGTCATCATTGTAATAACGACTTACTGGGATTGAAATTCGATCCGGAATTTAACCGGTTTGTTAACGGTGTGAGTTCCATCGTAAAAAGCCGACTTCATTTGCCCAACACTCTTTACGTTTCGGGGAAGCCTCAGAAAATTGTTCGCTCCTTGATCGGCCATATAATGGCCCAGAGAGTAAATGGATATCTGAAAGGTCCCCACACAGAAGACCTTAGAGAATGGTTTTATGATGGCAATAGGCCAATGCCTGATTACATGAAGATCTACTATTGGGCTTACCCATATAAAGTACAGGTACTTGCGCGAGACTCAATCATGCGAGACTTACGCGCTGAAGATGCCGCCTATTTCTGGTTAATGAAATTTTTCCCTATAGCGTTTTGGGTAGTTTGGGACTCACCAACTGGTTACGACTACTCACAACTAAATTCTTTCGACGATTATCGAAATTTCGGGCCGGATGATGAAGTCGAGATTCCCGTTACACTCGCTTCAGTACCTCACGAACGCTGGCCCGAGTCGCCAGAGGACCATAGAGTTTGTGTTTTTGGTGAAGGAGCAATTGGTATCTTTGAGAAGAAGCCTAAGTCCAAGCGTAGCTAACAAGAGGCTCTTGACGCACGCACCTAAGCTGCGCTCCGGTTTGCTACAAAGCAATATGTTACATGTTACGGAGAATGCATGCAGAAGAATGTTATTGATAGCCAATACCAGAAACTGCTGGAAAACTTGGCTGACCTTAATCAGCTGAAGCAGGTCGTTAATCATGCGTTCAAAAGAGAGTTTGAAGTTCTTGAGCGATACAGTAATTCACAGGAATCTGAGGAAATCGTCAGTAGGGAGGCCTTTGGGTTCGACAATCCTTTCACTGGGAAGCTTGAAAAATATGCGTTTCGGACATCAACCATCGAGGATTTAAAGCTCTTAACCTACTGGCACAAAAATAGTCAGTACTGCTGGCTGCTTATGAGTGCATACGAGAAGTTCGAAAAATTTCTGGTTTCGTCGTACTTTGAAGCGACAGGGAAAAGTTCCCGAATTTTGAATCCAATGCTTCTCTACTTCTCGGATAGTTTTTCTAGCATTAAAACTAGAGAAGCTAAAAATGAGTTTGATATTAATTTGCGTGTTGCTGTGCATTTAGTTGAGAAGATGCGGCATGCAATAGCTCATGATCAGGGCTTGGTGCCTGACGCTACAGAGTTCACAAGGAAGGTAATCGGGCAGTCTGGGATTGGGAACGACAGGGGGCTTCACGAAGAGTTTGTGTCGCAGTTCATTTTTGAAAACAAAGTTTTCATAATGGAAGTGCCTGCGAATAACCACCCGATCCTTAGGACTTTTCACGACCAATATCGAATATTGGTAAGTTATCTTATTTCATACGCATATTTGGTGAAGGACGCGGCGTCTCAATCTGGAGTGTAAAACGTACAACCAATACAGGCACAGCGACGCCCATTACATTGCGCCTTCGGTCTCACTCCATGGGCGCGCATGCTGCAAGCGTTGAGGCTGTAGAAAAACCCCAAGGCGGATCGATTTTGGTAGTATTGAGAAAACAGACAGGGAGCCGTCGGTATGCCTCGTTTCAAGCACTACAACTACGACCAAGATACGATGGTCGTCATCAACTACCGAGAGCAGCTCCAGCCCGGCACCTTCGAACACGCGGTTCACTACCTGATCGAACACAAGCTGGATCTGACGGTGTTTCACCCGAAATGTCGCAACGACGACACCGGACGGCTGGCCTACGATCCCGCCATTCTGCTGAAGATCATTCTGTTCGCGTACTCCAAAGGCATCACCTCCAGCCGCGAGATCCAGTGGTGCTGCCAGACCAACATTATCTTTAAAGCACTGTCCTGCAATACCGTGCCGCACTTCACCACCTTGGCCAAGTTTGTCAGCCAGCACGCCGATGAGATCGAAGAACTGTTCGAGCAAATACTGCTGGTGTGTCATGAGCAGGGGCTTTTGGGCAACGAACTGTTTGCCACCGACGGCTACAAAATGTCGTCAGACGCCGCGAAGGAATGGTCTAGCACCTTTAAAGATCTGGGCGAAAAACGGGATAAGCTGAAGCGGCTGATTCGCCACCACCTGCATGAGCATCACGAGCGGGATGAGGCCGAGACCGAAGCGGAACTGGATCGAGATATTCGCCGCGCGAAAACCGTGCTCTCTCTGGATGAGTCCATGAAAAAAGTGGACCACTTCCTAAAGACGAACAGCCCAAGAATGGGCCAAGGGAAACGACTAAAGGAAGTGAAGAGCAACATCACCGATAACGAAAGCGGCAAGATGACCACCAGCAAAGGCACGATCCAGGGCTATAACGGCGTGGCCACGGTGGACAAGAAACACCAAGTCATCATCGATGCTCAAGCCTTTGGTGAAGGCCAGGAACACCACACGTTAAAGCCGGTGTTGGAGACGGTTCAGCGTCGTTATAAAAAGCTCGGCATTGCCGACAACATCTATCAAACCGGCGCGATCGTAACCGCCGACACCGGCTTCGCTAACGAAGCCAATATGCAGTACCTGCATGAGCAACAGATCAACGGTTACATCCCGGACAACCGCTTCCGAAGCCGTGATCCCAAGTTCGCCGAGCAGAAAGACAAGTACGGTAAGCGGCATCAGAATCTCCCGGACAAGGGCTGGAAAGACACCATTGCAGCGAGTGAATTCCAGTTCGATCCTGTGAAACTGACCTGTATCTGCCCATCCGGCCAGGCACTTACCTATCGAGGGCAGCGGGAAGCTCTGAACGGCAGAATTCGAGTGCACTTCGAAGGTCGCTTGCTGCAATGTCGCCACTGTCCAAAGAAGCACGAATGTATGCAGAATCCCGCTTCGGCGAACCACCGCAACGGCTCCGGCCGACAGGTCTCATTCACCGTTGAAAACAAACGTGCACCAAATTACACCGACTGGATGAAGCACCGAGTCGATAGCCAGCAAGGCAAAGCGATTTACGGTCATCGCATGTCGGTGGTTGAGCCCGTATTCGGCAACATCGGCAGCAACAAACGTCTGAATCGCTTCAGCCTGCGGAGCAAAAAGAAGGTGCAGGGTCAGTGGCAGTTGTATTGCTTGGTCCACAACATTGAGAAGTTGGCGAGCTATGGGCAGTTAGCGGCATGATCGCAGGGTTTAAAAAACAACAGAGTGGCTGCGGGTTGGGCTCTGAGAAGGGTTTTTCTACAGCCTCGTTACATGCCTATGGAGTACTGAGGTTTAAATGAATAAGGTTATCGATAAAAAAATCGAAAATTACAGTAAATACCTTAAAGAAAAAAGTCGTCCACCTAGTCGTGGAGGAAACACAAATGCTCTTCATGCTCATTATCTTGTCATTGATGGCAAAGGCTATAGTTTTTTAGCTTTAGGTTCTCAGCAATGGGCATTTAAAACAGACTTGGTTTCCTTTGGATATGAAATAAACGGAACCTACATGAATATTATTGTCAATACATTCAAAGCCATTGACAAGAATGGTTTTGAAGTAGTTCGAGGAAATCATGGCTTTAAACGTCAATTACGAACATCTGACCCACGGATGCCAGTTAGTCGTAGAGAAGTGAACAGTTTTAAATAACTAATATTATAAAAAATAACAGTTAGAATTAAGGATCTGCCAAATAAATGAAATTATTTAAATTAATTATATTTACCTTTGCATCATTTTATTCTCTTTTCGCATATTCTAAAGAGATTATACCTCCAACAGTTCCCACGTGGCTGACTTGCAAACTTCAACCTGACTCTTATGCTTTCAATGAAACTTTATTTATTAGCTTGCCAAATAAACAAATTTGGGGTGTTTACAAAAGCTATAGCACAGTTGAGGCAATAGGGGTGATGGGGCTAGGTTTGACGCGTCATAAAGTTACTTATAGTACTAAGAATCGTATTGGGATATCTGCCGCCGCAACTCATAGCCTTAATGGAAGTGTAGATGGACATAGTTTCAGTCGATATGCTATTAATTTAACGTTTAATCAATTAGAAGTTGTAGATGTTGATTTTAGGGACGGTGTGATTTTTAGAACTCCAGATGTTAGTTATTATTCATGTAAGGCATCTGGTAAACCTCAGTTAATAACTTCTTATGAAGAAAAGTATTTGAAAAAAGGCTATCTTGAGAGACGACTTAAAAATCAATGAAAATTGAGCTGGAATCTAAGAGCATGTAACAAGGCAATAAAGTCGGGTTCGTAACAGTTGGCTCGTTCCGCTTCGCTTAATTTTAGCCAACTATTAATCACCGCTTATTGCGGCATTATTTGCTCTAAGTTGAATCCATCAAGTATCTCTTGTATCAATATAATTGGATGAAAAATTGAAAATAATAATCTTCTTATCAATAAGTGCATTGTCTTTCTCTGCTGTAGCAAGCAGTAGCCATGAAATGTTTATTAACGGGTGCCAAGCATACGTTTCACGCTATTCGTTAAAAACGAAACCAGTAGATAAAAAAGATCTTCTCCCTATAGGATACTGCCTAGGCCTAGTTGATGGTGTTTCTAAAAGTATTTATCATTACAATGACAAAGCCATATGTTTTCCTGATGATTCATTGCCATCAATCAAAGATTTGGTAAATGTAGTTATGACTTATGTGCATAAAGATCCTGAAAAAATTAACAAACTATCTGCAATGAGCGTATATTCCACATCTGACTTGGTTAGTCTGGCATTAATGGAAAAATACCCGTGCAAGAAGTTTTAATATATCAATAATGACACTTGGTAAAATTTCGCCGTCATTGTCCTGAATATATGCGTTTGCTTAAGCTAATTTCTGTAAATATTTTAGATAATGTGTAACACATAACAACTCGTTCAATCCGACGCTTCGCAACGCGGCTTAACTCAAACGTTATGGAGCTTTCCAAATTTCGGAGAATGTCATGAGGTTCATAAATTCTTTACTTTTCGCTTTGGTTATTATTTCTGCTACAGGTTGTACCATCATGGATGGGAACGCCATTGTTATCGGGAACACAAGAGCAGAAATACTTCCTGAAGAAGTTAGGTTATACCGCAGTGCTCCTGATAGCTTCGAGGAGATTGCAATTGTTTCTGCAAGTGCAGGGCATGATTTCCAAAAGAGCAGTAGCTTAATGAACTCAGCCATAGATAGGCTGAAAAAAGAAGCAGCAAAAATTGGAGCTAACGGCGTAATACTCACCGAAATCAATGAGCGGGATGCCTCTAGCGTTACCACGAGTTATGGCTCCGCTACTGCAACAGGAACTAGCGGAAGCGCGTATGCCACGGGCAATGCTATAAGTGTAAATAGAGGAGATGCATATACACGGATAAAAGGTGTGGCCGTTTATGTGTCTCGATAGAGGGTACGCATCCACCCCATAACAAAAACAGTCACGGCGACGGCTACTGCATTGCAGCTTCGCGTTCATTTCTTAGCCGCGCATGCCGATGCTGGCAGCGTTGGGAGATAAATAGTTTTGCTTTATAGCTTTGAATTTGCAAAAAGGCTCATCGAGTCGGCGGGATCGACTTTCCACGATCGTTCCGACAAGGACGAAGCAGGCCGAACCGTTCTGTACCTAGGCTGTCTATCGTGTGAAATTAGCTTAAAAGCCCTTCTAGAGCGCTCTGGCTTTTCGTCAAAGGAGTTGAGGAAGTTGTCTCACGACTTGTCTGCTCTGCTCGCTGGGGTTGGCTCTTGTATCGTTAGCTCAACTGGCCGTAAAGCTTCAGGCATACGGTCGAAAATGGTGGTTCCGGGCACGGCAAATGGCACAGTTGGCACATTGCTTGATTCTGAGTTGTCGGGCGGTTCGGTGTATCCAAACGAAATCCGCTATGGGGAAGTAGTGCGACATTATCCTCCGGAGGCGATACTCAATTGCGCAAAAATTGTCAACGGCTGGTGCATTGAGAACGATGGGAGCCTTGTCCGTGCGCAAACCTGATAACAGTTCGCGGCCGGTGGACCCACCACTGCGCTCCGTGAAGTGGGGCGCGAAGAGATGAAAAAAGAGCTTCATTTTATTCTGTCAGAATTTAAAAAAACAGATGAGATTTTGACTTGTCTTTATCTGCCTCCTTGGGAAAAACACAGTGTCGCAGAAGAGTTTTTTAGGCTGAACTCGCTCAGATAATGGAGTCAACGAGGCCTGCTATTACTGAGAGGATGTGATGGCCGATCGCTTACTTCAAACCATCATTTCCTTTTCAAACTGCTCCAATTTGACGTGCCACCCTTCAGGCAGAGGCGTTGCCTTAAGCTTTTTAATCGCCGTGCGACTTTCTGCTTCGGAAAGCTTCAGCCTGGTCAGTGCCTTTTTCAATTCGCTGAGTTTCACGGAACTGGCTGGGGTGACGGTGAAGCTTCGCAGCAGCTCGCCTTCAGGGCGCGATTTCCAGCGCAGCTTTGATTCTGCAACATGCCGCACCTCGACAATTTCATTACCAACCGAAAACGTTCTGCTGGCGCCGTTACTCCAAAACACGGTTTTGACGGGTGCCTGTGTCTGAAGGCCAAGTCGATAGGCGGACTCGATGCCCTGCCTTACCAGTGTGTAGCCGTTCTGCTGAGCCCATTTTTTAGCTATCTGTTCTGCGCTTGGCGTAATTTTGATCGATGGCATGCTGGCCAGGGCCTTTGGGCGTACATAAATGCCTTTGGCTACTCGTTCAATTATGCCTTCCTGCGCAAGCCTGCTTAGCGCTTTTTGCACAGACGCAGCGGTGCCCAGTTCGTGGAACTGACTGATGGAAAACGGGACGCCCCGCCTCATGCGCTGTAATTGACGGGTCACTTTCTCTGACGTAGACATGTTTTAACCTGACATAAGAAGAGTGAGGTGTATTTACATTAACCCCGTTGTATCAACGCTTGCAAGGGAGTTCGTGTCAGGACTATCACTACTGAGTGTAAAGTTATAGCTCCCGAGGAACCGTTTTCGATCCGGCGAGCATTCGCAGTATCAACAACGCAAACCCCCTCTGTGTCTGCTCATCCCTCAACACTTCCATAGAGAGCTTCTCATGGTCAGTCATGGCATCCAGGACCATGTCTGACACCCGCTTTGGAAATAATCCATGCATTACCTGTTCAGGAGAGTGGCTATTCACCTGGGCCATCACAGAGTCATCCCGGCGTATTCTGTCTGCCACGCCCTGGGCGAAGTGAAGCTGGTCTTCATCGTCCACTTCTGAGCCAAACAGGTCGTTCAGCGTCTCGATGATTTCAGAGAGGCGCTTTTTCTCAGGGTCATGGGCTTTGCCGGAGCCCACATCAGAAAGCGGTTTAAGGGCGTACTCTTCGGATTCCTCGGAGAGCTTTAGCTGCTGCTCGTTGCGCTTGGTGAGTCGGTAGTGGGTCAGGGCCAGTTCCGATACATCGATTTCGTCATCGTCCAGGCGATCTATACGCAGCAGTGGTGAGAGGTGCTTGGCGAAGACACAAAACTGCTCCAGCTCCCGGTCTTCATAGCTGACGATCTGTGACAGGAACTCGTAAGCCCGCACGAAACTGGTCAGGTTCTTCTTGAAGAGATCCAGCTGGTCCAGGCCCTCGCCGATATCCTTGAGGGTTTTCTCGGCGTTGGTCAGGCCGACTTTGTCACCATCGCTTTCGGCCCGTTTGCGTGCGGCTCTGGCTGACTGCTTTTCTTCCAGCAGGTTTTTATAGCGCTTGGTGAAGCGCTCTTTTGCTGGCTGGCAGTAGTAGGTGAGCTTGCTGGCTGCGGCCCGGGTGTCGTAAAAGGCGGTGGCGAAGGATTCGACCTCGTTCCAGTGGTAAATCTGTTCCTGGTCGAGCGCTGTCTGCAGGTCATACACCACCTGGGCATCGGAGACGCCTTCTAGCTCGGCTTTGGTGTAGTAAGGCAAGAAGGCTTCCAGCACTTCCTGGGGATCGTTGAAGAAATCCAGCACGAAGGTTTGCTTGCCCGGGAAGGTGCGATTCAGGCGGGAGAGGGTCTGAACGCAGTCGACGCCTTTCAGCTTTTTGTCCACGTACATCGCGCAGAGCTTGGGCTGGTCGAATCCGGTCTGGTATTTGTTGGCCGCTATCATCACGTTGTAATCGTCGGTATCAAAGGCATCGGCCAGGTCACGGCCTTTCAATCCGGGGTTCAGCAGTTGGCTGTTTTCCGAGACCTCCTCGGGGATTACGCCATCCGGCAGAATTGTGCCCGAGAACGCCACTAAGGGGTGAACGTCCTGGTAATTCTGCTCTTTAGCGTAAGCCTGCATGGCCAGCTGGTAGCGCACTGCCTCCTGTCGGCTGCTGGTGACCACCATGGCTTTGGCCTGGCCATCCAATAGGTGTTTCACATGCTCCCGGAAGTGTTC
>Ga0307964_1001201_pt1 | contig 10406 bp, 10 predicted proteins | sample OrgLakmetagen596_FD_201823 | JGI IMG/M metagenome (GOLD analysis project Ga0307964, IMG submission 201823) | Saline water microbial communities from Organic Lake, Antarctica - #596 | ecosystem: Environmental > Aquatic > Non-marine Saline and Alkaline > Saline | place: Antarctica: Organic Lake... | reverse complement strand
CCAAGTCGATCACGTTACTCTTCGTCATGGTGGCGTCCCTCTGGTGGGTGGGTTGTTTGGCGATTACCAATCAACCAGATACGCCGCTTCTTTTCAAATCCTTAAACACCAGTTCTAACCATAACTCAAATCCAATGTCTGAGAAGATAAATAGTTTATAATGTGTGCAGTTTATGCCAAAAAAACAGACCTAACGTTAAATTTAAAAGGTTTTTCATGAAAAAAGTTTTTATATACATACCATTATTTTTGCTTACTGCTTGTGGGAATCCCGGAGATTTTAAAATATTAGAAAGTGAAAAATAAAGGTATATGTGAATTAGCTTGAAAAAAATTAAACCGTTCAGGTTTTTATTTCTCAAGTAATATGGAGAATTTGAATGTCATTAATTGAAAAGGTTCGGAAGGCCGTACTATCCGAAGGTTTGCCGCCAATATTTAGTGCTATCGACATAGATAATATTGGTATCAAAGACCCAAATAACAATATTTCAAATTATGATAAGAAAAATAAGGGTTCGACTAACGTTAAGGTGCTAGTTTCGAGAAAAATTGACTCAAAAATATATTACTCATTCGACGAGATGCTGTTTAAGTAGTTTATTAAAAAATGGAAGATGCAGAAAATCTATATATTTGTTTGTAACTCAAGCTTTCCCATCTGACCAAAGATGACGGTAGGACTGTTTTTTCAGAAGAAGATCTAGAAATAGCGTTAAATTAGCACTAAATTAGTGTTTAATAGCCGCTAAATTAGCACTTACATAGTGAAGAGACTTCATGATCGTTCTTCTGGGATCAAAAAAAGGCGGCTGCGGAAAATCAACGACAGCTGTCAACCTGTGCGCAGAACTGGCCCAAACTGGCGCTGATGTTGTCCTGGTGGATGTGTTGTGGGCAATGGTTGGACGGCGAAACAAGTCGATAATGGTCTTTTGAGTCGTTGGTCGGAGCGTCCAGAAAACGACCGTTTTATAGACATTCGTGAAACGCGATAAAATTGGTCACACAACCATGTGTTTGGCCAATGTCAGATCAGACCTGTTTGCTATGATCACATAGCGGGCCTTTTCAGATAGGGGCCTGCCCAATCCGCTATTCGGAAACAAAGCACGCTGAGGTCGCGAAGCGAACATTTAGCCAGATAGATCAACACTTTTTTTGGAGAAATTTAGATCCTCTTTGGGTATGTCCACAGCAAAGGCATAGAACCCCCTCGCGGTGTCTATGATTATTACTCGTGTCTTGATTTTTCGACCTTTAAGCGAATATAGTCTATATGATCTTCGAGCTGATCCCGTCTATCAAATTCAGGGATTTTTTCGCCTAGCATTACTAGTTCCATAATTACTTGCCATTTACTAATGTTATCAAGGACGCTTTTTACAATATTAGATGATACTGGTGCGCCTTTTTGATAATTATAAAAGTTAATCCGATGGCTAGTACTATCTTCAGAGTCAACAATTAGTCTAAGCTGAATTGATTTTATATTTTTTCGTGAAACAGTTTTAGCTGTTACCCCTCCTACTATCGCGCCCGCACCCCCGAAGAGCACCCCGCCCACAATTGCTCGCCCAACGACACTTCCAGTCGAAGCACTTGCTACTTCATCATGTTCATCCACTATAATTTTTGATGTTAACAATGTTTCTGAATCATAGAAGTGATGTGAATATTCTTCGCTTTTTATTGGAACCTCTGCCACACAGATCTCAGATGCATTGCCGTCTGCAAAAATAACATAATCACCCAAACTTATTTTATGAGTGACATTAAAATCGAGCCTTTTAATTTCCTTTTCAATTTTTTTGATTCTTAAAATTCTGCTGAATGCAGAGTCAATTACGTACATCAGAGACGGAATTCCGACTAGAGGTACGAATATAAAGGTAACAGTCCCCCACCAAGGATCCATCGTGCCCAGATGCACATCAAGATAACTAATTGAATAATAGTAAATAAATATAAGAAATAAAGTAAATAAAATTGAGATAATTTTCACTATGACCCTTTCTATTTAAAAATTAGGTTTATCTTTTATAAAATGTGATTTCAAAATTGTTTCCATCCCACTCGGTAACCTGTCCAAGCCAGTCTTTTCGAATATGATAGTCATTCACAAAATTGCTTGCATCGGCTCCATTATTGACAGCTTCAATATTGCTGGTTTTTGCTATTACGGCACGAACTACCTGTTTGCACGAAAATGCCTTACTAATCCTCTCGCGGAACTCTTTATTCCCATGGCCCGACCAGCGATCGACATAATCCTGATACCGGATCGAATCAGCTTCAGGCTTTAGAAAACGGTGCCGCCATAAGCTGACCACAAGTTCCCCAGACGCGTTTTCAGCCGAAACGGACCAATTTACATTTTTGAGCTTTGCCCCATATTTTGAAAAAGCTTCACTGAGCAGCAAGATTTTCCTCCTAGGCTAAAGCTATGAGTAAGCCTTTTGGATGGAGCATAGCGCAGTACCGGTCATCTTCAACCTCTTGGCTATAACTGTTCGAGGTCAAATTTTTGCTCTCGGAGCTTCGCAGACTTAGTCAATCCCTGAAATCACTGTAAAAATCCCTGTTTTAGTTGTACCGCGGATTAGGGTTCTCCGCCCGGTTGTGTTTTGCCAAACATTCCAATGTCAGAAGGTCTTTCGGTGATGTGGGGGAAGGGGAGAAGGCAATCAAATCACGCATTAAGAAAAGGGCCGCTTTTGGTCAATTAGGTCGTTTCTGAATGTCCGCTTTGTTTACGACTGAACTTACCCCGATACAGTAAATACTCCTAGCTTGATTTGACTGTAACTATTCAGCTCACATCTGCAACGATCATTAAAATTGAGTCTCATCGGTATCCATAAACGCAGGATTTTTCCCCTGAAAAAGTAAAGCCAGCGCCTCTGTGGCTGACATCCCTTGCTTACGGCACGTTGACAGGTAACTGCGAACGCGACAAAAGATCTTCGCCCCCGTCGTGGATCGAAAACAACCGGATATTTTCTGCTGCACTTTCGTCATGCGCAGGTCATTCTCCCCCTGATTGTTGGTGAAGGGGACGTACTCGACATCCATAAAACGCAGCACGTCGTGCTCAAAGTTTCGCAATCTTTCCAGCAAGTTTCGGGCTTTTGATCGTTTTAACCTGCCGCGTTTCCCTGCCTCTCGCAGGCTTACATCGGGTGGTGGGCATTCGCTATCTGCCTCTTCGAGAAGTTGTCGATAGCGCTGTCGCCACCGTTCAGCGTCAGTGGCTGGCAAGCGGCCACCGGCATCCGCTACCGTTGTGTTCATATCGATCAGCAGTACTTTCATCGCCTTGGCCCAGTGTTGATCGTCCTGCTCCCATGCCCTCTCCAGCTCCCGAAGATGGTGTGCATTGCACAGGGAATGGGTGCACGCGTAACGGTAGTACGGCTTCCAATGATCGTGACACAGCACCCCGCTGAAGAAAGGCAAGACGCCCATCTCGTCCATGGCCTCAGTGCCACGCTTGGTGTGGGGATAGAGCAGCGTTAATGCGCTATTGGACGCGCAGTGCAACCAGTGGCGCTTCCCGTCCAGGTTGATGCCGGTCTCATCAACATGCATGAGATCAGACTTGGCGAGCTGAGCTTTCGCCCACTGCTCGAAATGATCCAGCTTCTCGTAGGCCTCTTTGTTGAAATTGAAGACAGAGCCAGCACTGACCGGAATGCCCATCTGCTCCTGAAAGTGGTCACGGATTCGGTCATAGGGCAACAGCTGAAACTGCGACATATAGACCGCATTGGCCTTGATGCCGATGCCATACTGAACCGACCGACTGACCCTGTCCGGAAAGGCAGCAACAAATCGATTCCCCTGGTCGTCTTTAATAACCTGTGCTCGGTATTCAGTCACGAATCGCGCGATATCAATATCGATGACCTGCCGTGTTTCATAACCGTCCTCTTGATACCGCCGTCCTTTTGGCAGAGAGCGTCGATCGACTTTCAGCTCTGCCACTGCATCGGGATCGTCGACCTGCTTCAAAGTGGTTCCAATACGCCCTGTCTGTCCGCCAGGCTTTCTATTGCTGGAACCCTTTCTGGAAGATTTGTCACGGTTCGGATCCGTTGAAGGCGGCTTACTACTATTTTTGCTATTGAGCGTCGTGCGGTTGAGCAGTAGCGCCACCAAAACGAGCAGCACTTCCAGAGCGGCCTTGAGTGAAGGCGACAGGTCACGCTCTTTCTCAAGAAGGTTCTTGACGGAGGCGATTGCCGAATCAACGTCGATGTTGTCTATTTTCAATGTCTACCCGCACCGGAATGGCTTTGTAAGACAGCCATTATCGCACGGGTTTTCAGGGCGACATTTTTGGCTCTGAGCGCTCTTATACGGCGATTAAAAAACCGGGGCTGCCCCGTGATCGTCATCGATCATTACAGCCCTTCAATCGCTCTCATGTCGTCGCTTATGGCCTGTCTAGTAGCATCGGTGCGTATGCCGATAAGGTGAAGAGATTCAAGCAAAAACCCTGTCAAGAACTTTCACAGGTTTTTTGAGCTGAATAGTTACGGATGGTCTTGCTTTGTACCTCGCCGAATTGGCCATCAATGCATTCTGCCGGGCTGCGGTTTGCCAGCATCAGAATGCGCCGACTCTGGAAGTCACCACCCTGGTCAGCAAAGAGTATCCCGCTGCCATGGCTGGCAGACTTCTGCTCGGCATCGCGAACATCGTCATACAAGCTGTAAACCACACGGTGTAGGGAGTAAAGATCGGTAATGCGTAGCGCTTTGATCGCCTTACGATCCAGGTGCAGCACGCTGGCAATCATGCTCATGGGCTTTCCTCCCCAGCTTGTGATTGGGCTGGCTGACCATAAAACTCTTGGGCCCACTGTGCTTTGATCTGAGTGCGCGCATCATCAAAAGAAAAACGCCGAAGTTGCTTAAGCAACCTGACAAAATCGAGTGGCTGATTGGCTTTGCTATCGATCAGTGAAAAGATCGAGCGCAAAATACGACAGGCTTCCGGCGTGTCCTCACAGGCCAGTAAGCGACGCAGGCGAGCCTTGGCCTGGTTGCTTTCGCGCCCATCCTCATAGCAAGCAGCAATAGCGCGCCCTAGCGACAGTCGGCCATTGTGTTCAGCCTTGGTCTTGGCTATCGCGGCGGCAATGGTAACGAACGGCAGCCGTTCATAGTCTTTTTCCAGATCAACTCCCAAAGAGGCCAACAACTCCCAGCTCTGATATTCCGTTGCGGGGTTGTCCCCTCGTCGCAGCCGGGCTGCAAGGCCTTTATCTTCCTGGCAGCGTTTTATCACACTGGTCACAAAGCGCTCTTCCCGTGTTGATTTAGGCTTTTCAGTTGCTGCGTCCATCCGCTCAGGCCTCCTGTTTCAGATATTTGCTGTTATTTGGTTGGCATTTGGCCCAGGCATCGAGTTGGCGGGCGGTTTCCTTCGGGCAAAACTGGTCGTAGGCTTGATGAACGTAGGCTGCAAATTGGCGGCGCAATTCGCGGCGCTGCTGGTTTGACCGCTCGTCCTGATCGCAGCTATCAACCAGTGTTTGAAAGTTGCGTTCGCTGAGCTGCCAGAATAACCGGGTTGCTTGCCCGGCAAGCTTGCCACCATCAACTTTCTGTTCCTTGCAAAAAGCCATTACCCGCCCGTATAAGTTCCGGGCAAGCACGTCCATTTCATCCATCTCTGTTTTGAGTTGAGCAAACCATGACTCCCCGAGGGAGTTGGAACTCAGCCATACCTGAGACTCAACAAAATCATCACTGCCGGAGACGAATTGCTCACCAGCAGTGCTGCTAACCCGCAAACCTCCCGACCACAGTGCGAAACTATCTGTAGTATCCCGCGCACGATCCAGCCCGTCTTTAATCTGCCAACTCTGAAAGCCCTGGCTACCGTTTTGACCAAAAAAGCCGAGCAAGGCAGTTAGCTCACGCCAAGGCCGTTTTTCTGGATCGACCCAGAGCGCCTTGGGTTCTTTACCTGCATAGTTCACTGCGACAGTGGGGTCAGCATTGCCCTCTTTATAGCCGCTGTGGGCAAGGCCTTCGGAATAATGCAGACCATCGGTTGTCAGTAGACAGAATCGACAAAGAGGTATTAGCCGACCCATCAGGGACTGTTTCAAACCCTTTGCCACGGAACAATCTTCTCCTGCTGGCATTTGCTCCCACGGCGCGACACCGATGCCTTGTGGATACATATTGGTTTGAGCAATAAGTCGGGTAGTCAGGAGATTCAGCCAAACCGTCTCTTGAAGACTGCTGCCTATCAGAAAGCTATGCAGTAAGCCCATGTGGGCCACCGAAGGACCCGGTTTACTCGACGAGGGTTTGCCTTTGTCGTTACGTTTTCCCTGGTATCCTGGTGATAACACGACATGGTTATCAGCCTTCTTTCCTGCCAAAGCAAAACCCATCAAACTGACGATCAATAGTGCTTTATCCGCCTCATCTAGCGAGCGCTGGACCTGGATCTGACTAAGCACGGTGGTATTGCCAGACGAAACCTCGGGAATAACTGCACCACAAGCCTGAACTTTAGCGGCAGCCACAGCCGGCACCTGCAAGAACGGACGATCCCCATAGAGATAAAACCGGTCGTGCCACTTATCCAAATATTCACAGCATTGTTGAGCCAACCCGTCACAACCTAAAGCCTTCCACTCGCCATCATTCTCCGGCATTGCTGCCGCCTGTGCGATGGCCTGCAGCAGTTTCAGTAAGGCTATTTTCTGCACTGGGTTGCCACCGAGGCTGCGGTATTCAGACTGGCTGAATACTTGCCGCAAACTGACTCGGCTATGATCTGCGACAGGTATCCAAGGTTCATCTATCAAGTTGTAGCGGTTTTCCATGAGTGCAGGTCCTTAGGGTTTGATAACCCGGTAGCCAAGGTCATTGCGATAGTCGAGGCTGTATTTATCGTGCAGTGGCGCACCCTGTAGGCCGCTCAACCTGCCAGTTTCGTCTACTAGTGCTACTCGCAAGATGGCTTCTTCGTGTGCTGGATTACCCAGATAGAAACAATACTGCAAACGAAACCTTTCAAGATTTTGGAGGGATACTTGCAGAGGGGCGTCTTGTATCCGCAGCGCTACGACCTGGCGCATAAGCGTGGCGCTCAATTTCCGCCATTGAGCTTTGCTATATAATTGATGCTGCCAAGGTAGCGAATGCTGCTCACCATTCAACAACGTAATCCGCGTTTCCTGGTCTTCTGGCACCAGCTTTATGTACCGCACCAACAAAACATCAAAACTGTCTGTTTCGCTATATCGTGTTTGCGCTTTACTTTCCGGTAACGTGTTGCCCGCATCCGCAAGCGTGATGCGGGCTAGTTGCCGCATAGCCTTGCGTCCGGTACGCCAGCGAGTGCCGTTATCCAGGTCCGCTAGCATTCCGGCCATTTCTGCCGACTCATCCCGAATAGCATAAGTTCGTTCGATCAATGAGCGAATGTCAGTCGGTAATTGAACTTTAGCCATGGCCTGCCAAACCTCCAGGCTACGACACAACACAAAGGGGCTGTACACGAAAGCACTGTTGCCAAAGGCCTTTTCAGGAGCGCCGGTGGCATACTGCAGATCAGGTGCCAGTATCCAGGCTTCACGGACCGCTGCGCGTGGTCTAGGGGTGTGCTCGTGTCGCCAGAGACGCCCGAGGCGTTGCAGCAGCATATCCGTGGGAGCAAAGCGGCTAACCATAAAGTCTGCGTCGATATCCAAGGACTGTTCCAGCACTTGTGTGCCGACCAGAATGCAGCCTTGGTCTGCTCTGTTTGACCACCCGGCTTTGCCGAACCTGCTTACCCAAAGCGATTCAAGAGCTTGTCGATCATTCGGCGTGTAACGTGAGTGCAGCAAGCCACAAGCGACGCCCCTATCCGCTGCTCTCGCTGCCATGTCAAGGTAACGCTGCTGAGCCTTCAGTACGGTATTTTCTATCCACAATACGTGCTGACCGCCCTCGGCGCGATCAAGAGCTTCCTCAAGGGCAGCCTGCTCTAGTTCCAGTAGACGAACTGCCACATCCTGACCTGCCGGGGCGGGTATGGCGACTTCTGCAACTGATCCGGCGTTGGGTACGGCAGTGATCAATGGATAGGCATCGCTCACCAGCTTACAGTTCAAAAGCTGTTCACGGCGATCACGATTGAGGGTAGCGCTGAGAATAATGACTGTGCAGTGCAGTGCTTTTAATAGCTCGATCAGCGCATCAAGCAAGGTCCCAGTGTAGGCATCGTAGGTATGCACCTCATCAAGAATCACCACTTTACCGGCGAGCCCAAATGCCCGCACAAATCCATGCTTGACGTTCATCGCCGCCATCAACGCCTGATCTATGGTACCTACCGCAAAGGGCGCTAGCAGACCACGCTTGGCCTGATTGAACCAGGCACCACCTGGCCTGCCCTCTTCGCCCATATCAGTGTCTAGCAGCCAGGCATTTCCATGTAGCAACAGTGAACGATGTTCACAATCATCGGCGAGTACGCTGGCAAGAAAATCATTGAATCGCTCGAATATCTTGTTCGAAGTCAGTTGAGTCGGCAGCGCAAAGTAAATCCCGTTGGCTTGTTTGGTTTCCAGCATGCGATAGGCGACGTAAAGCGCCGCTTCGGTCTTTCCCAACCCCATAGGTGCTTCCAGCACATAGACTCCAGGGCCCTTTACCTGGTCAATCAGTTGTTGCTGGGCTGCGTGGGGTTGAAAAGAAAATACCTGCTCAAAGCTCATACCTTGCCGGTAAGTAGGCGGCACGAAACCGGCTGCATCCAGCGCACGGCCAATATTCTCCTGCCAGGGTGCATCTGGGTCTTCAAAAAACTGACCCGAGCCAATCCAGTCCGATACCGATGTGAGCCCCGCCAACAAACGTGCCTGTGGCATAGAATCTATGTGCGGCCAGTTCATGCCCAGTCGTGATTTGAGTTCAACTACCAGCGCTTCGCGCTCGTGCTGCCAGGCAGGCCCACCAAAAACACCATCATTGGCCCGTTTGCCGTCAACCGGCGGGGCAAAACCGTGGTGCTGGCCGAGAATTTGAGCTACATATTCTGGTGCGTTGATCGCTTTCGCTGTTACTTGGCTGACGCCCGCGTGACCGCCCCACTGCCTCTCCATTTTCGGGTTGATGTCGGGTATTGGAGCAATCCGTGCCATGCCAGGCGTACAGGCCTGCCGTATTTTCTCTGCAAAGCACGGGCTTACTTTGCCTATATCATGAGCTGCTGCTGCTAACGGCGCGCCGGCAGGAAACAAATCAGCAACAGGCATCCGGGCAATCACCGCGCGTGCAACTTCACCTACAATCTGGCAATGGTTCAACACTGACCTACCTTGAACAACATCGCCATTGACCTTTTTGAAGGTCTTCGCGGGACATTCACCAGATAATATTACTGGGTGGTCTACATTTGTTGTTGCTTTCGTTCTTCTTAACATTCTCTCGCCTAAAATTACTTATGCAGCAAGCTGAACTAATTCGAGCCGATTCTCGATAGCGCAGCATTTAAGGTGGTTCTGGATACTTGGAAAAATTCAGCAACTTCTTTCTTGGTGATGTGAGTGTCAGAGAGCATTGCCGCAGCCTTTCTCACATCAGCATCCGACATTGCGCGTTTTCGCCCACCCTTTCGTCCCCTTGCTCTGGCTGCCTGGAGTCCTGCTATCGTCCTTTCCCGAATCAGGTCGTGTTCAAACTCAGCCAAGGCACCGAAGATATGGAATACCAAGCGGCCACCGGAACTGGTGGTGTCGATGGATTCCGTCAGCGATTTGAATCCGATTTCGAGGTTGAGCCGGTGATGGGCGACTTTGCCCGATCGACCGTGGGAAACAAGACTTATTGGGAGCTGCCTGTTTGCGGTAAAGGTGAGAAAGACAGGTGGATTCCGCTACCGGAGGAATATCTTGGTATGAAGCGGTACCGAAAGTACAGGAATCTTGCTCCTCTCCCCTCTCCCCTCTCCCCTCTCCCCTCGCCTGGGGAGACTTCGCCCATGGTGACTCGAGTCAATTCGGACACCCCCATCACACATAAACGGCAGATTGAGCGCATTGTAGAGCAGTCAATTATGATGGCGGTTGAGAGAATGGAAAAGGACAACTTCGCCAATGCTGCCGAAGAGACATCCATAGCTTAAACTGTGAAAGATTCTGTCTTGACTATGGGGTCCACTTTAAATATCTTTACCGCCTTGATCTACCATATTTCCCCGGTACTCATCGGCAACATTCTCGGTGGTACAGGTTTGTTCGCGATGCTGGCCTTTGGCCAGGTTCAGGAAGAAATGTGATGCTCAAGGTATTAAATGTACGTCGAATTTACTTCACAGGCGCAGTGATCAGGCCTTCTGCCTTCATCCAGTCGAAGGCCACAAAGGCAGGCTCCTCGCCATCAACATCA
>Ga0307964_1001191_pt1 | contig 10469 bp, 13 predicted proteins | sample OrgLakmetagen596_FD_201823 | JGI IMG/M metagenome (GOLD analysis project Ga0307964, IMG submission 201823) | Saline water microbial communities from Organic Lake, Antarctica - #596 | ecosystem: Environmental > Aquatic > Non-marine Saline and Alkaline > Saline | place: Antarctica: Organic Lake... | reverse complement strand
TGCGTATGCGTGCGCATGCGCGTGTATATGTGTCACGTCCATATATACATGCCCCTTATACCCCTGTGTGTTATGTATGTATAATAATAATAATGCCTTATAGAAAAAAAACCCTGGGGCTTTTTAGGGGCATTTAGGGGGATTAAGGGGTTTTTCTGTTTTAGTCTCATAATCATGATCCATACGCAGGATATGCAGACCCGACTCCAGCAAGATCAATCCCGGAAAAATAATAAAACCCCATAATTTTCACCTTTGAAAACCTTTCCCCCATATCTTCGTAAAGCCGTTTTTTTGCATATGGAAAAGTGCCGGAATCCTGGCACCACTGTCGATACGCTGTATACAATACTTTGCGCTCTACCCGGGCTTCGATGTGCTGATAGCAACACTCTTGTATAAAATCGGAAATGATGTCTTCATCCTGCCGATATTTATCCGTTGCGGCTCGGATATTGTCAGGCGGAGCGATTCCGTATTCTTGCCATAACAGACAGCCTTTGACCAACCAGGCCAAGATCCCGGGGGATTCTGCGCGTAACTTGTCGCCAAGTTTTTTATCATCTGGAAATTCGTGCGGATTGTTTGGAGCAGGGTTTGGGATAAATGAATTTTTCAACGGGAACAATAACAAGCGCTGCCACAAAGCCGGATCGTTGGCTGGGACCCGTGGGCGCATGTTCGTGATAATCAACATCAAATGTGTTGGGGAAAATTCCACCTGCCTTTTTCCGTAAGGCATTCTTGCCGACAAGGTGTCCCCGCCAACCAATTCCTTGAGCTTCGACGTGTCCAGCCGGTCCCCCTGTTTCGTTTCAGACAGCCAGACCAGGCGTTTACCATAAAGACCCATGGTCACGGCATCCGGCCCGGAACTACCATTCTTGTTCATGCGATCGATCACAAACTCAGCCGGGGCTTTATACATGTAGGGCCCTAGGATATATTTCAACGTTTCAAACAGGGTCCCCTTTCCATTCCGGCCGGTCGATCCCCAAAATATCGGGAAAATATGTTCGATACTCAATCCAGTTATGCCATAGCCCAATAACCGGTGAAGGCAATCCACCACGCCTTCATCGTTGTCATTCATCTGCATTAAAAATTTTTGCCAGTTGTCGCATGGGGCATCGAACCCCTGCCATTCGATCGGTGAGGCCGTCCGGATTAGATCGGACGGGCTCCCTGGGGAAAAGTTTCCGGTTTTCAAATCAATGCAACCGTTGCGGCAACATAACCGGTACGGGTCTTTATCCCAATCATCGCCGGTTGTGGCAAGCATGTTCACGCCTCGGGCTGACAATTTCAACACCGTATCGGCTCGTCTTGCGGTTCGCAGGTCCTTGATTCGTTGCCTCAGCATTTTTGCTAATTTTTCATGCCGCTTTTTTTCTTCTTCGTCCCCGTCATGTTCTGCCTGTCGCTGGGTTACCTGTTCAAAAATTAACTGTTCTCCATACAGCTCGATCACCTTATAAATGGCACAAATCGCATTTTCGAGTTTGTCCAGGCGCCAAAAGTGGTCATTCCAATAATACCAATCCTTTTCCGCATGATCATAAATCAGCTTATCCTTATTTAGCATGACAAACAGGGCAGCGTCGCCAAACTCATTTTCAGACAAAGCCTGCACCACTGTGGGGTTGTTGGTCGGCAGATCAACGATTTTGCCCGTTGCCTTTTGTTTCGCTGTAATTTCCTTATTGATGCCGTCAAGCATCTTTTGTTGCATATCTTCTTGGTGCTGTTTTTTCTTTGTCATAGTTTGCAAAACTCCTTTGCCCCCTCCCGCTGCCGATCCGTGTAAAACCGCATGAGAGATAAATAAATATGTTTTTCCGCAAAAGCCCGGTCAGGACAAAACCATGGGACAACGTTGAAACGTTGAGAGAATGCCAGAATTGAACGATAGACAGATTTCGGCAGCATTTGGGATAGTGGTGGTGGTGATAAAAACACCTGTCGTAAATCACCCTCCACAACTATTTCCGCATAATCAAATTCAGCCATGCGCATAAACTCCCGCTCCAGTCTCGCTCGATCCCGGCCGGTTGAACTGAAAAGGTCCGGCAACGATTTGCGTTCTATTGTGATTGAGTGCTGGTGGCTGTTCGGATCTGACATGCCGACAATGGAATAATCACCGGTCTTGAGCGTACCGAATTCGACATGCAGCCCCGGAAACTCCGGGGATCCTGCCTTGTCGAGAAGAACCGGTGCCTGTTCTCTGGTGTCAATGATGACGGAAATATCCGGCATGCTTGCGGCTCTGGCCATTGTTTATATTCCCTCAAACTCTGACTCTGACATCAATGCGTCTTGCCTGGCATCCACTATGTTTTCTTTTAACCTAGTCAACCGATTGTTCGGGATACGGTTGTGGATTGCCCTTTCAATCACGACAAAGGCACCGACGGTAATGCAAATCACCTTGGCCCTGGAAATTGCTGTGTAAATCCAGGAATTTGACAAAAAATAGTTGAATTGACTGCTGATAGGGATAATGATCACAGGCGCCTCACTGCCTTGAAAGCGATGGCAGGTAATGGCATAGGCATGCAATAAATGATGCTGCCTTTTTAAAATAATGACTTCGCGGTCCGTAGATGGATCCGAAAAAAACACGATGATTTCCTTGGAAGTGACTTTTTGCACTATACCGATATCCCCGTTTACAATCGGGATTTCTTCCCCGTCCATGGTTGTCACTTTGGTGTTCTTGGTGTTGATCACCTTGTCACCCGGATAAAACTTCAGCGGCGTATCATCTTGATCCTCGCCATTGTCATCGTCACAATCATCAAACAGCTCGGCTTCTTTTGTTTTTGGATTTAAAGCGGCCTGCAATATTCGATTGATGCTTTTACATGACAAAGCCCCTTTGGTGTTCACCGGGCTGATCACCTGGATGTCCGTGGTAGGGTCATACCCGTATTTTTCCGGAATAACCCTGGTCACAAGTTGCTCGATCCATTGCAATGAGTCTTCTGGCATAAAGCATTCTATGTGTGCCAAGTTGATGGGGTTTTTGGCCTTCAGGTCCAGTTTTGAATGCGGGGCATAAACCTTCCCCTGTTTGATCTGGTGACATGCAGAAACAATATATCCCGTGTTCCTATGTATCTGATCCAATTCAACGTGCGGGACCACGCCGGAAGATAAAATATCCCGAAGGACCGCCCCGGCCCCAATAGATGGCAACTGGTCTTGGTCCCCAATAAGCAAAACCCTGGTATTACTCGCCACGGCATCCAATACACTGACCATCAGGTCAACCGTCAACATGGACACCTCGTCGAGAATGAGCAGATCTGCATGTAATGGGTTGTCCGCGTTATGGATGAATGAAAAAGGTTTTCCGTCAAATATACAGCCCAGCAGGGCATGAATAGTTGACGCATATTCTCTTGTGGCCTCCATCATCCTTTTTGCCGCTTTCCCCGTGGGGGCTGCCTGGGCAATGGACATGTTTTCGCTTTTTGCCCACTCGATAATAGATAGCGTGGTTGTGGTTTTCCCAGTTCCCGGCCCCCCGGTTAAAACAGAAAAATAGTTGTTTCTTACCATCTCAATCGCTGATAATTGCTGACCAGTCAGCTGGATCTCTGTGTCGTTCATACGATATCACCCTCCATTATTTTAATCAGTTTGTCAGCGATGTGCTGTTCGTTCCTAGCCACACGGGTAAACGCTATCATGTCCTCATTATGTATAGTGAAAACATCATCATCGATCAGCGAATAAACCCCGGCTTCAATGTCATGCACTTGGATCAATGCATAAATTTCATGCAGCAAATCTTTTAATCGCATCCATGTCGATCCATTGTTCATGTTCTCAAGCAAACAAAACTTGGCCGCTGCCTTTTTCCTTTCAATGTCATCCCTGGCAATATCATTATGTAGCGCGACTCGATCAGCCAGCGGGAAACCGATGCCGGGAAAATTGGTTATAATGTATGGGTTTTTTTTCACCAATTCGGCCGCGTCAGATCTAAATTCGGCATAAAGGGCACCGGCCAGGCTTTTCCGCATGCCCGGAACGTCAAGAATAGCCTCAAGCTGCACAATGACCTGTTCTGATATTTCATTTTCCAGTAATGTTTTTTGAATTTCCTTGGCCCTGACAAAGGTGATTCCGCGGACATCTCTGGCCACTTTTTCCGGATTGGTTTTCAATATATCAATGGTCTTTTCTCCGTATTTATCCAACAGGGCATTTCCCACGGAACTGCCCACAAACCGGCAGATACGGACGATGTAATTAAAAATGCCCCGGGGAGACAATGGCATCTGTGTTTCATATGTTGTAAAGTTGAATTGTTTGCCGTATTTCGGAGAATCAACCCATTGACCGGAAAAAAGATACTCCATGTCAATCTGTGGATTAACCATGCTGCCATAGGCTGAAAAAGCGTTATTGTGCTGAATGGAATCTGTAAATTTTCCGATTAAAAACCCACCGTCATTTTGAAATATTATCCTTGAAAGGGTTCCTGCTATTTGTTCTGGGTCATACGGTGTCATGGCCTAAGACCTCCTTGATTTCGTAGTCATAATAATCCAGATCAATGAACGCTGGCTCCTTGTCTGGAGAAAGGTGTATCAGCATGCGTTTGACGCATGAGGCTTCGGGAAAATATTGTTCTCGTATCAAAATGTATTGGTAAATAGATAACTGCAAAGAATACTTATTAATTTCTGTGTCTTGAAGGTGTTCTAAAGGTGGGGCCAGGTTTCGGTATTGGTTGGTGGTGGTCAACTCTGCCTTGTTTTGTTTCCAGTCTGCAATAATGATTGTATTGGACGCCGGGTCACGCAATAATAAGTCAATGGTCCCCGCCACAAGCATATCAGGCGAAAAAACGATCATTTCCGACGCAATCACCTGATATGCTCTGACAAGGATAAGGTCCAAAAAGGCGGCATCCACGCGCTCGAAAAGAGCAGCACAGCGCCCCGATATTGGCAAAACATCCGGGCTCCCGTCCGCTGCCGGCCATAACTCGGCATACAGATGGACGTTATCACCTTCGCTTGATCCGCGTTTTCTTTCCGCCCGCCATTCTGCTATGATTTCTTTTGGATCACGGCCCGCATACTTTGGGTTCCTTCCACGGGAACACTTTTCAGCAATGGCGGGAGCGTCAAACTTCGGGAAATACGGCTTAAAAAATGATGTCCCGGAAACATATCGTGACCCACGATTGTCAATGTAGGTGTGATATTGTTCCCGGAACTTAATCACAATGCCGTCCGGGTGCCGTGCTGTCTTAACTCCTGACATCAGATATCAAATATCAAAAGTTTCAGGGTTGAAGGAGGTGTCTCCGCTGGTCTGGCTATTCAGCTCACCACCAGCATAAACATATCCGGACCAGCCCACCTTGACGTTCGTTTTGGTTTCATTCGTGATTTTGTCCGTCCATGTGTTCCACTCGGTTTCCACGATAACCTGTCTGCCGGCAGCGTTAGGCCACGCTTTGGCATCAAGCTGTGTCGATGTCGGAGAGATCAGGCGTAACCGTTTGGCCACAAACAACCGGCGGTTTTTCATGGCCTCTTTTTCTTTGGGATGGGCAAGGGGGATTTCGTCGAAAATGAATCTGCCGGCATATTTGGCGTTTACAGTCATCACCTGGCTTTCAGGCACCGGCAAAGACTTCATGATGGCCTCACCATTGCGTTTGATCTGTTTGCCGTTGTCATCCAGAATGTATTGCTCGATTTTGATTACAGAATCAATCCGCATTTTCAGCTTTGCGGCGTAACAGGAATAATTCTTGAAATCCTTTTCAATGGCTTCCACGGGACTCATGACTGTGCAAAGAAACGTTCCCACAGGGGTCTGCATGCTAATGTCTTCTGATGCTGCCTGTGCTGCTTCATCAATTTCATCTGTCGCGTTAATCATGTTCCAGTCTACTGTTTCATTCATGGTCTATCTCCTTATTGTTGTGTAATGGGTTGCGTAATTTTATGCCACGATGTCTTCTGCGACGTGAGATTCCAGCATTTTGATGAACGTGTCACCCTGGTTTTTGGTCAGCTTGACCGCTGTGGATATTGTTTCTTTATTGACGTCGGTGAAAAACCGCACCTGGTTTGTCCACTTGTCCGGCCTCAAAATGCCTTGTTTTTCCAACTCTGTTTTAAGCTGCACCAGGCGGCGAAGCTGGTCTTTGAGAATTGGCCCGGAATCATCCCAGGTGCCGTCTGGCTGGCCTGAATCATTGTCCGGTTCGGGCTGTTCTTCTTCTGTCCCGGGGTGTTCTTCCGTTTCGGTTGTTTCGACGGACGGCCCCTCTTCTATCAACTCTTCGCTGACTTGTTTGTCTTGATTTGCTTGTCTCGGCGCTGTTAACAATTGATTTAACAGTTTTAATAGTTTTGGTTTCAACGTTTTGGGGTTAATCTCCACATGGGGATAAAATCTCCCCATGTAGTAAAACAGATTTCCTTTTTGCAGTCTGTTGGCACAAGACATTGCTTTGTCAATGTCCCCGTCTTGAATATAATGCAGGAAACTTGTATAAACCCTGCCGTAAGCCCCAATCGGTTTAAGCGTGCTGTTTTCCATGTTCGATTCAGACTCAGACTCAGATTCAGGTTCAGGTTCGGGTTCAGGTTCGGGTTCAGGTTCGGGTTCAGGTTCTGTTTTTTCTTCTGCTTTATCCTCAACCACTACCGCATCTGGAAAAAATTCCTCGACAAATTCTTTCTCGTCATCGGACCCATTGGCGATATCCACTTGCCGGGTTTCTGTCTGGCCGATATCATCCATTGCCAGCAAAAACTTTTTTTCATCCATCATGATCCGCAGGGCTTCCGTTTTCAGATCTGCCAAATTTCCCCGGTAACAAACGGACACCACATAAATGGTTGACGGCCCCCCGGGGGTGACGGTCGCCTTTTGGGTCAGGGCCAGCATGAGTGGCAGACCAGCAACACGGCCATTTGTTGCTGTCTTGATCAGTTCAATGCCGCCCAGGATGCCCTTCACACTGTTCATTGATGTGGTTCTAAATTTATGTGCCTGACCAAACAGGCCAGCCTCATCGATGACACATGTCAGGGTCCCCATGGGCTTGCATTTATCCTTGCCGTCATACCCTTGTTCCAGCCGGAGACACGGGCACGGGTGATCTACCTGGTAATCATCAACGCGTTTGCGGCTAACTTCTCCGTCGCCTGAACAACTGCGCTGTCCGGACACATAGCTGACGTACTGGGTGGGAAAATTCAATTCCGTGTCATCATACAAAAGTCGGATCGGCAGCCCGATCAGGTGACCGTCTGCATTGACAATGCCCGCACCGGAGTCTTTGATGCGGTTTTGCAATTCCCCGTCTTGAATATAATCCCCGTTTTCGTCCTTCTCTGTGGTTGTGATTTGGAAATGATCCAGCTTTTCCGGCGGCCTGAAATCATTGCCTTTGGCGCTGGTGATCATTGCTCCCTTTTTCCCGATTTTAATTTTTCCAGCCTCGTTCAGCTGAATTGACAGGTTTTTAATCATCGTGATGCCTCCCTATATTGGTTATTCGATAAGCCCGGCCGTTTCTACTTTTTGAAACAACCGGAGCGTTAATTCGCAATCTTTCCGGCAATATTCCGCAATGTCATTATATAAACTCATGTCAAAATAGCTCTGGATCTGAGCACCATCGATGCCCTCTGTTTTTTGATCACCCAGAAATTTTTTACAGAAAAAATCCAGCTTGCCGGACGCGAATCTATCTTCGCCCGCCAAGATAGGGCGCAGGTCAGTGTGGTTTTCTCCCGGCCGGTTATACCTGCCCTTGTCGATGTTTATGGATGGTCTGATGCCATGCCCGATGCCATGCAGGTGCATACAGCGCAAATCAAATGACCGGCCGTTGAACGTGACAAAATGATCAAATTGGGCCAAGGCATCCCAGAACTTGAGTAACAGTTCTCTTTCCTGATCAGCTTCGGCCGCTTCAATTGACAGGGTTTTTGCTTGAATCTCGCCTTCCTCATTTTCCCATGCCCAGCCTGCACAGCAAATCATGTTCATGAGGGGAGACAATCCCATTTCCGTGATTTGCTTCAGCATTTTATTTTCAATGTCAGCCGCGATCTTGTCCGGGTCCTTCAAGTTGCCGGCAGGCTTTACTGCCGGTAAAATTTCCATCATGGCTGGATCTGCTATCGTTTCCAGGTCCAGCGCGACAATTTTCTTTTTCATGGTGAATCCTCCTTTATTTTAGCCACCATCCCCAAACTCCCCCAGAACACCACAACCCCCAAAAAATTGATGTACGGGAAAAGCGGTCCGTCTGACATTGCCAGTAAAAGCCCGAATACTAATGATAGTGCTGTTGCGAATTTCATGTTCCTCCTTTTAAAATGCCGGCCCCGGGAGATATACAATATGGTTGGCCCATCAGCACGTCCTCCCGATAATTAATGTTGTTTATTTATCCGCCTCCGCCAACTCCTTTTTTCATGGTTTGATACTACCAAAGGGTTATTTGGGTGTCAAGCCATTTATTACAAAATAAAAAAAAGATTGACAAGAGTGTTAAGGCACTATATAAATAGGTATGATTAATTCTTATACAAAGAGGTAACTATGGCAATCAAAGAAGCGTTGAAAAATTTAGATAAGAAGTCGCTCAAAGCCAAACTGGTGGAGGCGGGGTTCTCGCCAGGAACGGTTGATGTTTCCTTTTCCAGGGGCGTTATCCCGAAAAATATGGTTCCTGCTATGGAAGAATTTACAGCAATATCGGCTAAGTTCTGGTGCTTCCCTGAGGTTTACAACCTTAATGGTGAGCGAATATAAACAAAAGGAGGCAACTATGACGCTTACATGCTCATGCGATTGGTATCCCGATTGGTATCCCGGGGACTGGCTGTATGATTGGAAAAAGCCAGAATCAGTTGACTTTGAACCGCTGCAAACACGTCGCCGGGTCCGGTGCTGTTCCTGCCAGGATCTGATCAATATCGGAGCGCTGTGCATCAGGCACCGGCGGCACAGATATCCGTGGGATGAAATAGAATCACAAATCAAATGCGGCTGTGATCTGGATGATGTTTTTTGCGATCATCCCCCAATCTCAATGGCCAATCACTATCAGTGTGAACGATGTGGGGAAATTTGGTTGAACCTGCAGTCCTTGGGGTTTAAGTGCCTTTCCCCAAACGAAAACATGGCGGATGCACTGGCCGCTTATCACGATCTGACTGGATGGAAGCAGGGGGCCACACCATGAAAGCAAAACGAAAACACCGTCCTGGATTGTCGGACCTTGCACCGAAAAACCCGGAATCAGGATCATGCTGCGTGTACTGCCGCAACACCCGCCTGATATCGTGCAGGAGTTCATCAGCAATCTCTTTGGCACTGGCGGGAGGTGCCGTAGCTATTCTCCGAGTTCAAGTTTCTTTTTGAGTCTCACCTGGTCATTCAGCCATTGGTGAACCATTGGTGAGTAGTTGTCCCTAAGCACCTGCTTGACCTCTTCGGGCATCGGCGGGTACTTAGGGAGTACCGTAGCTTTGTTACAACCTGCTGTAGATAATGTTAGTATTATAAATATAAATGTAACATATGCCGCGTGAAAATTTAAAAAGGATTTCATAGGCTCACTCAAAAGTACCTGTCAGAGCATAAGGTCACAGCTCCTTGAGAGGATCGTCAGTATCAGGAGCCGCGTCAATGTCTGCCATCTTCTCGCGTAATTCAATCTCTGCCTCCTGGTATTTAATCTTTTGCTCATCGGCGCCGCGGGCCTTGGAGATGCTGGTAATGTACCACACCGCAGCGATGCACAAGACCACGACGCCGATGAGAATGTAGATCTCTGTCATTTCTTGGGGTTCAGCGCCAGAGAGTTGAGCACCTTAACGACCACAGCCAAAGCAGCGTCGTCTTTAGGGGTTGGGGTCATCTTAACGACCACACTGGCCACAGTTACGATACCGCCGACAAGGGCGATGATTTCGAGTTTATGGGCCATAGCCCAGTTGATTAAATCCATTGTTTCCTCCAGTTAATTAGTATGTTAGTTAAGAATTCCAAAAACAATCCTTTCTTAATTCCCTATAGCTATCCGAGAAATTTAAACCAGTCGCCACATACTGCTAGAATTTCTGTAGCGACTGGTTTAAATATTAATAGTAGTATACCTGAAACAAACGTCAAAAACTGAGCTAACACCGCCATAAGAATCAAGAATAACCTACGATCTAGCTTCCCTACGTCTTTCTTCACTTCTCCTATTTCTTCGTGTAAAGCTTTATGCATTCGGTTACACGCCTCTTGCCGTTGTTCACATGGGTTACGAAAGAATAAATCTCCTTCACGCCTTCCATTTGGTGACATAATTTGCCGTTCTTCATCCATCTACAGTTAACTAAGATTTGCCATTCTGTCCGAAAGTTCTTGTGCTCTTTGCGGAGTTTGAGTAGCCCATTTACTATCAAGCATTTCTTTAG
>Ga0307964_1001172_pt1 | contig 10561 bp, 9 predicted proteins | sample OrgLakmetagen596_FD_201823 | JGI IMG/M metagenome (GOLD analysis project Ga0307964, IMG submission 201823) | Saline water microbial communities from Organic Lake, Antarctica - #596 | ecosystem: Environmental > Aquatic > Non-marine Saline and Alkaline > Saline | place: Antarctica: Organic Lake... | reverse complement strand
CAACGGCCACCCCATCGCGCGGCGTGTCGCTTCCAGCAAGACAAGGATCAGGACGGTGCCCATAACCACGTCGATCGTCAGCGGATTGCCCACGCGAAAAGCCAGATCATTGAAAATCCACGGCACGTAAAGCGCTGATACAAAGCCCGCGATGGCCAGCAACCAGTCCCAGATCGGAAGCCCAAGAGGCGCAAGAAGGCCCGGTTTGTCGTTGCCCCGCCCGATGATGGCAAAGGACAGGAAGATCAGTGCAAGGGTGAGGGCAAGGTGCGTGCCGCGATGTGTCGTGGCCTGGGGGATGCCGTAGCCGGATGTGTAGTAATGATAGCAGGCCAATGCAAAAAGCAGTGCTGCGGTGAACCATGACAGCAGCGGGTTCAGGGGCCGGAACCGGACCTCGGGATCGAATTGCTCTTCGATCGCCTTCATTTCGGCCTCGGAGAGCGCTTCCGTCCGGGTGTCCGGCCCATCCGACCCAGACGTCTCGGTGCGGGTCTTGTTCCGATCAGCCGCCATGTGCTGCACCCCTGTCTTTCAAAGGTCTGTCGACCATGAAAACGGGGCCGAACAACCCGGCCCCGTCGAAATCTGCGGGATTGCCGGACTTAGTCTTGCAGCAGGCCAACCTCGCGGTAGAAACGCTCTGCACCGGCGTGAAGCGGGATGCCGATGCCGTCAAGCGCAGTCTCTGCGGTGATCTCGCGGCCCTTGGCGTGACCGGAGTCCAACAGGGCGCGGGTGCTGTCGTTCCACATCGCCTTGGTCACTTCATAGATCAGGTCTTCGGGCTGATCTGCGTTGGTGATCCACTGCGCGCCCACGGACAGGGTCGTGACGTCGTCGTCGATCCCTTCATAGGTACCACCGGGAACCGTATTTTCAGCAAAGAAACTGTATTCCTCGGTGATCGACGTGGCTTCGTCGCCGGAAATCGCGACGAGGGTGATATCGTCCTGGCTGGCCAGTTCGGCGATCGCACCGGCGGGAAATCCGCCGACGAAAAAGAACGCGTCCATCGCGCCGTCACGCATCCGCTCGGCTGCCTGATCAGGCTTCAGATATTGCGCATCCACGTCGTCCTCGCTCAGACCGTAGGCCCCCAGAATGATGCGCGCGTCTACCAATGTGCCCGATCCCGGTTCGTCCAGCGACACGGTCTTGCCTTCAAGATCCGCGACGCTGGTGATGCCGCTGTCAGAGGACGCGACCAGATGGATCGTTTCGGCATAAAGGTTGGCGATGGCCCGCAGGTTGTCGACCGCGTCGCGGTCTTCCCAGATGCCGGTACCGGTCTGCGCCCAAGTGGCGACATCCGACTGCGAAAAGCCGGACTCGAGCGTGCCACCGGAAATGGAGTTCACGTTGGCGACCGACCCGTTGGACGCAACCGCAGTGGCGACCAGCCCGGGCACGCCGCACGAACCGCCGTCTTCGCAAGCACGCGATCCGGGCGCGCTCGAAATCGCGTTCGCGATCAATCCGCCGATGGGATAGTAGGTGCCTGCGGTGCCACCGGTGCCGATCCGGAAGAATTGCATGTCCTGTGCCTGTGCGACCGAGCCCGCAACCGAGCCTGCGATCAGTCCGGCCGCAACTGTCAGCCCCGCGAGACGTTTTGTCGTGTTTGTCATCGTTATAATTCCCTGTTTCTGCTACGCGATTGGTTTGTCAGAGTAAAAGCGGGTGACACCGGAATGTCAATTCGGCATCCGCTCGCCGCGAACGCGTACCCTCCGGGTGATCCATCAAACCCATCCTCGTCCGCTATCAACGCCATTATTTATATGGGAAGGATTGCGATCGAGACAGTGAAATAAACAGGTTGCATGGGGAATGCGGGGGAACGGCCTCGCGTTTTGGCCGCTCAAGCCCTTCGATGACCTCATATTTCTGAAGAAAAGCCTCTGCCACACCGCAACGTGGAAACTGGGGAGCGTCGACAGGTCCAGCGAAAGCCTTTATATTAGCGATTATAATAGTCCCCAGCGAACAATTTTTTCTTTACGGGATGTCACGGCAGAGGTTGGCGCGCGTTCAGACGGTCGCCAGAGGGCTCGGATGAAATTTTTTTTCGAAACGTTCTGCCTTGATGTCGAACGCCGCGAGCTGTCTGACGGGTCAAAGGCGGTCCCGATCGCGCGGAAAGCATTCGCGGTTCTGCTCTACCTCGTTGAAAATCGTGACCGCATGGTGCCCAAGGACGAGTTGTTGAACGCCTTCTGGCCCCCCTCCATTTCCGAGGGGGTGCTGCAAACGACGATCCGTCAGGTGCGGCGGACCCTTGGCGACGACGGTCGTGCGCACATGTCACGGGCAAGGGTTCCGCTTTGTTTCCCGGGTTTCGGTCGATGCTCCTGCCGTGCCGCCGGTCGTGGAACCTGATGCGATCGCGATACCCGAGGCGCGCGCGCCGCCAGAAGTGGCGGCCAACCCGTTCGAGGAACGCAGGCTCGCCACGCTGCTGGCGTGCCGCTTTCGCAGCCCGGAGACCCGTCCCGACCCCGAGGACACGGAATCGGGCGGCGATCCGCATGGCGCATTCCTGCTTGCTGGCGGGCGATTGGTCGAGGCCAATGGCGGGAGGGTACTGCACAGGATGCCGGACGGATTTACCGCCGTTTTTGGCGCGGCGCGCGGGCTGGAGGGGACCACGCGCTACGCGATCGAATGTGCGCAAGCGCTTGCCGGCTCGGTCGAGGCGCGCGCCCTGCGGCAAGGAGGACACACAGTTGGATTCGGCCTCGAGGTCGGACGCTTTCCGATCGTGGCTGACCATGCCGACGCGGCCTTTCAAGGCCTGTCTTTGCGCGCGGTGACCTCGGCGCTGGCGATGGCCGAGTTTGCCCCGCATGGCACCGCCGCGCTGTCGTCCCGCGCGGCATCCCTCCTTGCGCCCGCGTTGCGGCCTCACGTCGATGCGGACGGTTTTCTGCCTCTCGACGGCGCGGTTGCGCAAGCGCCGCTTCTGTCGCCACCCGGGCCCAATGGGTTCACTGAATTCGTCGGCCGGGGCACGGAACTGGGCTTCCTGAGGGAGTGTCTTCGCCAAGCGGGACAGGCCGGTGCGTCGTTCTGGCGGGAGACGCCGGTATCGGCAAGCCGCGCCTGCTCGCCGAATTCCTGAACGCCGCCGCGTGCGACGGCCGCCGCGGCCTCACCATGCTGACCGACCCGCGCATGCCGTCGCGGTCGCCGCCGGTCTGCCGCCGGCGACGCTGCCCTCCGAACCGACGCTGACGCCCCTGTCACGGCTTGCGCCGCCCGCCTATGCTGACGGCTTCGCCCAGCCGGTCGGAAACGACCGGCCGTCGACACGCGCGATCTCGAACGCCATCAGCGCGCCGGCGCTGCGCCGTGAGCCTGATCTGCCGCTCAGCACCCTGTCGGTTGCCCTGCTGCAACTTTTCACCAGTCACACACACGCACGCTCACCCACGTCCGGCGACCCGGCCGAAGCGTTCAACATCGTCGCCCCCGCGAACGATCCGATCGGCTCCACAGTCGGCGGAGCGCTTGTTCTGCCCATGCAACGCTCGGTTTTTCGGGGCGGAACCGGTCCCGGCGACCCGCGCGAACAACTCAACATCGTCACGCCGCGGCTCGACGGGTCGGCGATCTACGGCTCGGACGCCGCCACGCTCGCCGCGCTGCGCGAGTTCTCGGGCGGGCGCCTGCTGAGCGCGCCGGATGGCGATCTCACCATCGGGTTGGATGGCAGGCCTCGGGCGGGCGATGTGCGCGCCGATGAAAACCCGGTGCTTCTGGCAACCCACACGCTGTTTCACCGCGAACACAACCGCATCGCCGGCATCCTCGTCGCCGCCTGTGACACGGCCGGACTGCACTGCTCGGACGAGGCCGTGTTCCAGGGTGCGCGGCAACTGGTCGTCGCCAGCCAGCAGAAGATCCTCTACGACGATCTTCTGCCGCAGCTTCTCGGGCGCGGCGTCGCCGGGGCGGGCGATCTTGCGACGCTCTTGCCCGATCCGTCGCTCATCGGCACCGCGCCGGGGGCCATCGCCGAGTTCACGGCGGCAGCCGGGCGGCTGGGTCACAGCCAGGTTCCGGACACGATCCTTCTGGCGGACCCCGACAGCGGGCAGCGCTCGGTGCCGCTTTCGGCCTGCTTTTTCGATCCGGGTTGTCTTGGCGACGCGACGATCGAACAGGTTCTCTATGGTGCCGCGCTGCAGCCGGCCGAGGCGGTGGACAGCTTTGTCGTGGACAGCCTGCGCAATGCACAGCGGCCGGGCTTCGGGGCCACGTTCCTGATCGATCTGCTTGCCACCAACATGCAGCGCGGCCGCGACCACGGACTGCCCGACTACATGGCGATGCGCGCGGCCCTCGGCTTCTCCGACATCCCCATCGAAGTGCTCTTGCCGGGCGATATACTGACCGCCTACGCCGGGTCAGACGGTGGCGTCGACCTGCTGGCCGGCCTGCTGTCCGAGTTTCGCCCGCACTCCGAACATCTGGGCGAGACCAGCGCGACGATCTGGGCGCTCCAGTTCATCGAACTTGCCCACACCCCCGACTTCTACACGTCTCCCGATGTCTCGGTCTTTGCCCGCGACTGGGCGACGGCGAGTTCGCTCGGGGGGCTGATCGCCGCCAATACCGGCCTGAGCCGCGCGCAGATCGACCGGAACGGCTTCGCCCGGGCACCGACGGTCATTCCGTTGCCACCCTCGCTCGTCCTCGGCCTGACCGGGCTGGGTCTGCTCGGCGCACTCGGTCGGGTGCGCAGATCCCGCGTGACAGGCGGGCTGGCGGCGGGCCGGGCAGTGGGGCGTGGCCTCTTGGCGGACTTTCAGGTCCGCCTCGGGATGGCGCTGGTGCCGGGCCAAATGAGGTGAATCACATTGGGACCCGCACAGCATGATGGGTCCGGTCGGCGACATTCAAAGGGTTATTCGGCATGCTTTTATCCTTCGCGTTCCTGCTTGTGCTCATAATCCTCGGCGATGCCCTGGCGGTTGCGACAGGTTGGCCCGTACCGGGGCCTGCCATCGGTCTGGCCGTTCTGACGGCGGCCTTTGCCTGGGAGGGCAGGCCGCAGCCGGGTTTCGAGAAGCTCTTCGATCTGGCGTCACCTTGGTTTCCGCTGTTCTTCGTGCCTGCGGCTGTCGGTGTCGTGGCGCATCTCGCCCTGCTCTCGGCGGCCTGGCTACACGTCGCGGTGGCGATCGTGCTGGGGACGGCGCTGGTGCTCGTCATCACCGGCCAGCTTGCACAAGCACTCCTCGGGTTCGCCGAGAAGGGGAAATCCGATGTTTGAGTTCGTTCTCAATCATCCCCTTTTCGGACTGGGCCTCACGGTGAGCGCCTATCTCGTGGCGGCGGCGCTCTGGGATCGGCTCGGGCGACCGGCGATCTTCCATCCTGTGCTGGTCGCCACCCTGCTCGTCATTGCCGCGTTGGTCGTCTCCGGACTGCCCTACGCCGTCTTCTACACCCAGGCGGCACTTCTCGACGAGGCGCTCGGCGGCGTCATCGTGCTGCTCGCGGTGCCGCTGTGCCGGCAGGCGCGATTGATCCGGGACGCGGGCATGCCATTGGGGGTGGCTCTGGTGGTCGGGTCGGCGGTGGCGATCGGCACGGCCCTCGCATTGCCGCTCGCGGCCGGGGCCGACGCCGCGTTGCTGGCGACGCTGGCGCCGAAATCCACGACCGCGGCCGTTGCGATGGAGATCGCGCAGGCCCATGGCGGCGCGATCGGGATGACGGCCGTGATCGTCATCTCCACCGGCATATTCGGCGCCGTGTTCGGCCCGGCGATCCTGGCCGCCTCCGGGGTCCGCGATCCGCGCGCCGTCGGGTTCGCCCTCGGCCTCGCGAGCCATGCGATTGGCACGGCCCGCGCCTTCCAGATCTCCGACGTCACCGGCAGCTTCGCAAGCCTCGGGATGATCCTGAACGCCATCCTGACCATCGCGCTCGTGCCGCTCGTCCTTTCTTTGTTGAGCAGCTGATCCGCGCGGGCCAACCAGTGAGCTTCGCCCATTGCGCCAACGGACGCCCGCACATATTCTGGCGCGGATGCGGTGATGTGACATGTCTTCGCAACTTTGCACCGGCAGCTCCCTGCGCATTGCTGGCTATCGGTCAATGTGATGCTGCACCCGCAGCGAATGACCGGAAGGTCCGGACTGCGAACCTTGATCTGACGGACGATGCTGCACGGTGCCGCGAAAGACCGCTCGGGTAAGTTGCGCTGCAGCGATGGCCATCCTGGCCGATGGCCGCTCTCGGCCGTCATTGCCGCTCAAGACGACGCTTGACCCAGCGATGCTGCACGGCGGAGAATGGCGGCAGTGAGCCCAACCTGGTCTCTCAACAAATTCGTTGCGCGCGCTCGCAGAGATCGCCTTACTGCGACAAGGGGATCTCCCGCGCTGCAGTGCAGCGTCAGAAGCGGTGATACAGGCAAGCCGCAGCGAAATCGAGATGGGCAATGACCGGGTCGCAGGACGAAGCGGACCTTGTGGGCATTCAATCTGACTTTCGCAATGATCCAAGCTATTAATAGATCCATCCTGTACCGAGGTCGGCCGTGCGATCAGTTTGCGACCGAACCTTCCGGTAGGTCCCCGGAGAAGTTCCTGTCCAGCATGTGAACGCCCGAATGAAATGTTGACTGGACGAAAAGCCCAATCGCCGGCCGATCTCTTCTTGGGTCAATGTCGAACCGGCCAAAAGCTGTTCGGCCCATTCCCGGCGGACATTGGATTGCAGCGCCGTAAAACTTTGGCCCTCATGGGCCAGGCGCCTTTGAAGAGTGCGCTGCTCGACGCCGATACGGGCGCAAATTTGATCAAGGCGAAAATATCCATCCCGCATGATCGGTTTCATCAGCTCTTGAACAGTGCCTGCGTAAGACTCCGAAGGTCGGGATGCGATCAGCTGTCTAAGCTCGCGCCATGATGGCGCCGCCACGTCCGTTCGACTGGTATCTGCAAGCGAGCGGTTCAGATTAGCTGAGCCAAACATTTCAACCACTTTGTCTGATGGCGCGATTTTCGTTCCAAAGAAAGCCTCGAGCTTGCTCAGGCGTGACCCCTCAGCTGCGGGCAGCATAAGCTTGCGCGGCTTCCATCGCGGACCCTCATAACGCCTTACGAGGTTGACCAGTTGCGCGGCAAAACCGTCGCATTGATGCCGGTTTCCCAGAGCTCTCGGCGTTGGCGGATGGTACACGACCCGGAAGACATTCGATCCGGGAAAGTAATCGATCCGCGATCCTGTTTCGTGGTATTTGACCACTTTCGACAACCGGGTGAGGGCTCGGGTCAAAGTATTCGCCGAAGCGACATATCTGCCAGCGGGTCCAAAATCTTGGAAGGAAATATGGCTACCCAGGATTGCGCCAAGAAGAGGTTCACCCGCTTCCCGGGCGCAATCTTCAATGAACCGCAGAAGCATGGCACTTGCAACTTGAACCGGGTGTTGTTGCGATGCCGACTTCGATAGGCCACTGCGTGCCAAGGCCCTGATCACGGGCGGTTCTCCGAACAGACTCAATAGCCTTTCAACGATGGCGCGCATCTCAGCAGAACTGACTGTCGGAATTTCTACTTGCGGCACGGCTGTGACCTTTCTTTGAGACGTCATGGCGCAATCTTTGGCGTGTGGCTAGATGTTATGTCGTGATTTGGCACATCTAAGTTTACTAAGGTTAGCGTCGGGGATTGCACATATGGTGGCTCGAGATGAGTCGGCGAAGTCGCTAAACTCGGGGGGTAAGGCCCTAAGAAACAACTGGATTGGAAAGTGACATGAAAAGAATTCGAACTGGAGCGCCTTGGAGTGCACTCATCGTTTCCGCGACGGCATCCCTTTTGACATCGGTGTCAGCCGGGGCTCAGGAATGGTCCGTGAACCGTGAGCAACTGGCGGATGCCTATCCCGCACCAGCCTATTCACCATATGCAGGCCGCACGTTCCCCGAGCGCCCTTTATGGGGAGACACGCACCTTCACACGGCACAGTCCATGGACGCGGGTGGCTTCGGCGCCCGGGTGACGCAAGAAGGCGCCTATCGTTTTGCACGTGGCGAGGAGATCGTTGCCTCGTCCGGACAGCCGGTGCGGCTCTCCCGTCCGCTCGACTGGCTGGCGATTACCGAGCACTCTGACGGCATGGGCTTGATCACCGACGCTCTCGCCGCAAATCCGTCAGTCACGAAGTTTGAGCAGGGACGCCGGTGGTCCGATGCTTTTCGCGCCGGCGGTCAAGAGGCCGTCGATGCGACCTTGAATCTGATCGGCACTTTCTCACAGGGCCAGATGGAGCCCGAGCTTCTCGGCAGCTACCAGCCCGGCGCAAGACGCTTTGCGACGATCTGGTCCGACAACCTCAACACGGCCGAGCGATTTAATGAGCCTGGCGTCTTCACCGCATTGCTCGCCTTCGAATGGACCTCGTTGGTCGCCGGTAACAATCTGCACCGCAACGTCATCTTGCGTGACGGGCCGACCCGAGCGGGACAGGTCGTTCCGATGACCATGACCGCACCCTGGGGTAGCCCGGATCCGATGGATCTTTATACTTGGATGGAAAACTACGAGCAAAAAACGAACGGCTCGGCGTTGGCACTTGCGCATAACGGCAACCTCTCGAACGGCGTGATGTTTCCGATTGACACCCGCTTTGACGGCTCAACGGTGGACCAGGCCTATGTCGATGCCCGCGCCAAGTGGGAGCCGCTTTATGAGATCACTCAGATCAAGGGCGATGGTGAGGCGCATCCCTTCCTCAGCCCAAATGACGAGTTCGCTGACTATTACAACTGGGATGTCGGAAACCTTGACCTATCGGAAGCTAAAACCGACGATATGCTGGCCGGCGAATACGCTCGCGAAGGGCTGAAGAGAGGGCTTGATCTCGAGGCGAAATTTGGGACAAACCCATACAAGTTTGGCTTTGTTGGTGGGACCGACAGCCATACCGGCCTTGTCACCGCTGAAGAGGAGAACTTTTTCGGCAAGCATACAGGATATGAACCGTCCCCTGAACGTCTTCAGCACCCGTTCTCGAAGACCGAGAACGGCGAAATCTTCTCTTGGGAGATGCTTGCCTCGGGCCTGACTGCCGTCTGGGCGGAAGAAAACACGCGCGAAAGCATCTTTGATGCGATGCATCGCAAGGAGGTCTACGCAACCACGGGTCCGCGTATGGCAGTTCGCTTCTTTGGTGGCTGGACGTTCGAAGACGCGGACATCAAGAACCGGATTCCGTCCACAGTAGGCTACGCCAAGGGCGTTCCGATGGGGGCGGACCTCATGCAGCCGCCGGAAGGTGCTGCGGCGCCGACGTTCATGACCGTAGCGCTGCGCGATCCGATCGGTGCCAATCTCGACCGTGTTCAGATTGTGAAAGGCTGGCTGAACGAGGACGGCACGACCAGTGAAAAAGTTTATGACGTGGCATGGTCTGACGACCGCACGCCGGGGGATGATGGCAAGCTGCCCGCCGTGGGCAACACCGTCGATGTCGCTTCGGCCAGCTGGACCAACACCATCGGTGAAGCGGAACTGGCGGCAGTTTGGAGCGATCCGGACTTCGACGCGTCTCGCCCGGCTTTCTACTATGTTCGGGTATTGGAGATTCCGACGCCGCCTTGGTACGTGTACGATGCATTTCGCTTTAGCGGCGTTGTTCCCGATGGGGCACCTACGTCGCAACAGGAGCGCGCCTACACCTCGCCAATTTGGTACACGCCGAAATCGTGAGCTAGAGAAAAACTCGATTGGACGAAATCGCTGAGGCGGTGTCGTCCAATCGGTTCGGTCTGTTTCTCTATTTGATTGTTTCATATACTTTGTCCCATCTGATGGGGTAGGAGCAGGTACGTTGATGTCGGGCAGTTTTTTAACCATCGGCAGGATTGTGAGATCTCCGTTGGTCCACTTTTTCTTGATCGGGGCCGCAATTTTTGCTGTTTTCGAACTGGTCTCGGACAGACCTGAAGATCAGTCCGCCGATGTCATCACCCTTACGCCGGAAGCCGCCGGGCGCCTTGCCGAAAGATTCACCGCCACCTGGTTTCGCCCGCCGACGCCAAAGGAGATGGAGGGCCTGATGCGGTCCTGGTCGCTGGAAGAGGTCTATGTGAAAGAGGCTCTGGCCCTTGGTCTCGATCGGGGCGATCAGGTGGTGCGGCAGCGTCTGAACCTGAAGATGCAATTTCTGGCAGAGTCCGGCGCCGCCTTACTGGAACCAGACGACGCCACGCTGCAGGCTTATCTGGACAACAACCCGGATGGTTTCTTGCCACCTGCGTCTATCGCGTTCGAGCAAGTGCTTTTGCCGAATGAGCAGTCCGAGGCCATCGCGGAGATCCGAAATGGCCTGGAAAATGGCGCCGATCCCGCGGCACTGGCTCCGCCAAGCCTTCTGCCTGGCACGTTTACCATGACACCCGCGCCGGTCGTTGCGTATTCCACGGGTATGTGGCCATCGAATCCATGAACATGTGGCCACGGATTCCACGAGCATGTGGCCACCGGTTCCACGGCATGTGGCCACCCCTTTGAGATAGACCTGCGGGGCGATCTGA
>Ga0307964_1001171_pt1 | contig 10570 bp, 10 predicted proteins | sample OrgLakmetagen596_FD_201823 | JGI IMG/M metagenome (GOLD analysis project Ga0307964, IMG submission 201823) | Saline water microbial communities from Organic Lake, Antarctica - #596 | ecosystem: Environmental > Aquatic > Non-marine Saline and Alkaline > Saline | place: Antarctica: Organic Lake... | reverse complement strand
ACCGGGCCAAGCCAAGGAGCCATTACCAAACCGCGCCCGACGGCGTCATCTCGGGGTGATCGGATACTCCGGAATGGCTGATCATATGTCGTCGGAACACCTGATCGGATGTGTCGGAATGCGCATTTCGGTCGCCAATGGCACAAGCGCGCGCCATTTTTTGTTTTCCTGTGTCGCGGATCGTGACGAATAGATGAGTCGGCCCGCATCCCCGATGACCTCGGACAATGCAGCGTCGATCTCATCAAGCCCCAAGTTGTTTTCGTCCACATCAAGGGTAAGCCATCGAAAGACGCCCCGCGCCCTTTGAACCTCATGGCTGCGGGCGTCATGTTCGGCATAGGTTGAGGCGATGAACCATTGCCCGCGCCCTTTCGGCAAACTCGGCGGCTCCTTCACCATATTGGCAATACCGGCCCCCGTGATCTTGCCATAAGGCGTGCCCGCGCTTTCATGCGGGTTCGCACTGCCATCGTGCAAGGTGCGCGCGTGTGTATCGCTTTGCCCGTATCCCGTCACAAAGGCAGTTTTTATGCCGCTTGCATCAACAGCGTTTGCGGGGTAATCTTTACTGAGGAGTTTTGCCGCTTCAATTTCTACCTTAGCCCCGGTTGCGCCCGCCAGCGCGCCGGGGTTTTCGTTTATGTGAGTCATTACGCGGCCACCTCGCGGGCTTCCAGCCATACGAAGATTTCGGCTTCTTTCCAATACCGGCGGCGGCTAATATAGATTGGGCGGGGGAAGTCCAGTTCGGGATTATCCAGCCAGCGCCACAACGTCATGTCGCTGATACCGCCGCACATCTGGCGAACGGTTGCCGCTTGAATGCGACGGTGCGGGTGGCACATGTCCGCTTCGGTGCGTGCCCTTTCAGAAAGCTCTTTTGGTGACAGATTGGGTTGCGTGTTCATTGGCCTACCTCGTTAGAACGTTAGGCCTCACAATAGGAATAGATTTTTCTACGATGACATTGCGGAAAGAGCGTCACGCTAAAAACGGAACGCTTGCCCTTTGGCTTGTTCAAGAGCGTTGCCAGCGGCACGCGCATCGCGTCTTGCCATTGTGGCAGGCAGTATTTCAGCCATTTCCGCTAGACTTGCCTCTGCCGCCCGCGCGTCCAACAGGCGGATGTAAGTTAACCATTTTTCAGGATGATGTTTCACATTCTTGATGTCTTTTACACAATCGTTTTCATCATCATACCAATGCGATGTATAGCAATTTTCAAGCTCTTTCTTAGCTTCTATCAATTGCGGACCAAGCGGCAAAGAAAGGTCAAAGGTCAGAGATACAAGGTTCGGCGCGTCAACCTCAATCACGTTGCCAACATCGTCAAGCTCATAGCTAACACCGTTCATTCCGTCAAATATCAGGCCAGACCCCCAAACTGGCCCACCAAACATCCAATCGCTTAGAACCGGGTCAAAAAACTCACTCATCCGGTATTTTGAAGCGGCAGAGTGATGGAAGGGCCAAGCCCGAATACCTCGATACCACCACGCATCATCTGCGCTTATATCTTCAGGTAAATTTATCGGATCAGATAAATCTAGAGGCTCAGAATGACTGCCTATCACCAGTTCAAAATCACGCCGATAATCGTCCCGCCGCCGGGTAAACTCCCAACGCCAACGGTCCTTTTCCCATTCGTCAGTGTTTCGATAGTCGCCGGGTTCTCGCCAATCGGGGATTCCCCACTCATTCACGCATGCAAACCAATGTGCCATTAGAGACGCGCCTCTCCAATCCGCACCACGTTATCCGCCGCGCCTTCCACCAGATCGGCCACAAACCGCGCCCATGCTTCCAGTGCATTGCACTTTTCGTCGGCATAGTCGTGACGCTGATACACGCCCACAATGCCCCCGCCTGTGCCGCTAACGTGGTTTAGAACAGCCTCGGTGACGCGCACCGGAATGCCAAGCCGCGCCATGCCGGTGGCCGCAGTGCGCCGCAGATCGTGAAACGTCCAGTGCGGGATTTCCACGACCTCGCCCGCCTCATGACTGGCAATCTCCACCATACGTTTGGCAATGTGATTCCGGCCCTTGTGATAGCCCTGTAGGGCGCTTGCGCCGTTCGTGGTGAAGACATAGCCCGCGCTGCCCTTGACGCGCTCCACGGCCCCCAGAACGTCCCGAGCGGCCTCTGACAACGGCACATCATGGGCGCGCCCGTTTTTTGTTCGGTCGGCAGTAAGGTGCCACACATCGCCGCTAACCTCGCGGTCGATTATGTTCACCACTTCGCCAAGGCGCTGGCCAGTCAGCAACAACATTTTGCCAAGGTGGCCCCATGGCTGGCCCTCGATAGTGCAGGCTTGCCAGAACAGTTTGATTTCGGCGTCGGTCATGACTCGGTCGCGGCTCTTTTCCTTTGCCGCCGGTTTGACGCCCATCGCTGGCGACACGCTCAATATGTCCCGCTCAACCGCCCAATTCAGAAACTTGCCAAGATACGCCCGGACCCGGTTGGCGGTCACAACCCGCCCGCTGTCCGCTATCACGTCCAACAGGTCGATTACGTCGCGTTTGGTTATTTCTTGAATGTTGCGCTCGCCCCAGATCGCCACAACGTGCCGGTTCAATTCGCGCTTGACCGTCTCGCCAGATTTCAGGGTCGATAGGTGCCGCGCGCCGAATTGCTCCACCAGTGTCTTGATCTTGTCGCGCTCAGATAGCTGCGCCTCCAGTCGCGCGGCCTTGGTCGCCTTCTTCGCTGCGCCGGGATCGTCGCCATGATCCACCGTCTCAATAGCATTGGACGCGGCAGCGCGCGCATCGGCCAGCCCCATCACTGGCCAGCGGCCAAGGGTCAGTTTCTTAGGCTTGCCCGCGTAGCGATAGCGCAAGGCCCATGATTTGGCCCCGCTGGGTTGCACCACAAGATAAAGGCCAGACAATGCCTGGTCGGGAATTTCGCGCCGTTGGTTTGGGTCGGGTTTGATCGCTTCCACGGTTTTCGTGGTTAGTGCGCGGCGTATAGTCAATTCATCACCTCCATCTGTTACCCCAAGGTTTCCCCTAGCTTCCAACGGCTTGCCGGAAAGCGGCTGTCGCTACCCGGCTTCGGCTCAAGATTTCCGCCGGGGTAACACAGGGGTAACAGATTTAGACGTTTTGCGCCGTTACCCCGCGTTGCCATCATTGCCTAACACCTAGAACAATATCAAGCAAAATATGGGGAAAAGTGCAGTCGATAGTTTTACAAAGTTAGGGTAAGTTTTGCCCCAAATCTTGACTGTTAATCAATTGGTCGTAGGTTCGATCCCTACCGCCGGAGCCAATTCCAAAAAAATCGAATGAAATCAGCATTCTGACCAGCGAGAGTCGGTCAAACCGCTGAATGCGACACATGCTGCGATCACCGAGTCGCAAGAAAGTCGCACACATGGCCGCACACATCCCTTACGTCATTCGCAGAGACGCGACCCTCGTCTTCCGACGGCGCGTTCCGATCCCCGTGCGAAAAATCTATCGAAAATCGTTTTTCGGGTTTTCGCTTCGAACACATGTCGTCTCCGAGGCGCGTCGGAAGGCCGGGATCGCAATCCGTTTCATCGACGACCTCTGTGTACTGATCGAGGTGTGCGGGGCGGATATGCTCGACGAAAGAGACATGGATGCGGTCGTGGACGACCTGATGCGCTTCGATCTCGAAGCCGCGGAAGCCGTCCGGGAAACCTGCGGTCCGCGGTCCGCGGAAGCCGTTGCAGCCGCGATCCGCATTCACGAGGCCACGCGGGACTCCCTGCGCGCCGCGCTGGTCTACAACGCCTATGATGCCATTCACGCGCCGGTCGAACGGACGTTATACCGGCTCGGGATCGATACCGACCCGGGAGATGACGGATACCCGCGCCTCGCACGGCGCTGTGCCCGGGCCCTCATCGAGATTGCGGACGAGAATATCCGCCGCGAACAGGGGATCTACTTGCAGGACACACGGATCGCACGGTCTGCCAGTGGCCGGGACGCGACAATCTCCACGACATCCCGAAGCCTGCCGTCCTTGCCAACCCATCCCGATCACTGCGCCGCGCCGGTCGGGGATGCCGAGACGAGGGTTTCGATATCGGTGCCGGCGTCAAGATCAGCTCAGCCATCTGTGCCTGCCGGAGCGGCGCCCTCCGATTTGGGCGCACCATCCTCGCGGCAAGAAAAGGCTCGCGCCGCTCATCAAGCGCTGTCGGGAGATGACGTGCGCTCGTCCTCATGTGCGGCTCCCACCCCAGCGCCCGCCTGCGACGAGACTGCGAAGGCACACACACCCGACAAGTCGCCCGTGCATGCCCCCGTCATCCGACGCGCCGGAACCCCGGATGATCCCTACGCGGTCGATATCAACATGCTCGATGCCAACAGCCCGTTCTCGGACTGGTTCGCCGCCGCTGTCACGCAGAAGCGGGAGGACACTCCGAACTGGGACACAGGCAGCCTGGGCAATTGGAAGGCCACAAAGAAGCTCGTCATCGAGGTGTTTGGGGATCGGCCCATCTCGTGGTTCGGGCGACACCATCTGCTCGAGTTCAAATCCCTGCTCCAAGCCATCCCGCGAAATCACCACAAGAGCTCGGAGTCACCCTGTATCTACCAGATCATCGACGAAACCGATATGGAGGAAACAAGGCAGATCGCGCTTGCAGAGAACGAGATCGCGTTTTGCAAGCTCAATCGCGGTGATGCCGAGCAGCGTCTGACACGCGCCCGCCTGCCGCGTTTGGCGATCAACACGGTCTATCGTCACCTCCAGGCCGTCCAATTCATCTTCCGGCTTGCCGCCGATCACGGGGCCACCTCCGATGCGGTAACTCGAAAGGTCCTGTGGACCAAAAGTCAGAAAGATGCGCTCAGGAAAGAGGAAAAGAACATGTCGCGCCTCGCATGGGGGGACAAGCTCCCTGATCTTCTCAACACCACGGCCTTTGTTGCTCCGGCTGGGGGGGAGTTGCACGCCGTCTTCTGGCCGGTCCTGATCGCGGCCCATGCCGGCCTCCGGATGGAAGAGGTCCTGCAATTGAAGACCGACGACTTCGATACGATTGAGGGGATCCGCATTTTCCGCATCCAGAGTGGCGAAGGTCAGCACCTGAAATCGCCGGCCGCCGATAGGATCATTCCGATCCACCGGAACCTCCTCGAGCTCGGGCTATGGGAGATGGTCGAAGAGTGCCGTGCCAAGGGTCAGGAGTGGTTGTTCCCGAATATCGCCCGCTGCGCCGCGAAGGACCGGCTTTCCGGCACCTTCACGAAAGTCTTCACGCACTACCGGATCACCGAAGGTGTCTACGATCCACGGCGCGACTTCCATTCCCTGCGCACGCATTTCAATGTCATCTTGAAGCGACGCAAGTGCCCGCTCGATATCCGGAAACGGCTGATCGGACATGAGCTCCGAGATGTGACGGAAGAGCATTACGACCCGGAAGGCGCTCCGATCGAGGAAGTCAACGATTGGGTGCAATCGATCGAGATCGATATCTCGCAGATCGTTTCGCCCTGGCGTAATCCAGCCTCACTTCCGGAAAATGTTGTCGCTCTGCGCGGCTGATTGCAGCACAGGAGCAACCGGGGCCGCCCGATGGCGGCCCCGGTTACTACGATTTATCGGCAGCCCTCCTCGAACCCTGTGATTGCGACCTCGAGAAGATGCGCGATCATATGGAGCTCCGCACCGGATCGCGTGGTGCGCCAGGCCGTGCCATAGGGGTCGACCGGCCGTTCTTGCTTGTATTTCGCAAGACCTTCCAATTCTTCAATCGAAAGGCGCCGCTGGATGCATGGCAGCATTGCCCGACAGGCCTCCAGGCGCGCGTCGTCGCTCGCATCCGGATCGAGCATGGAATGAAAATGACACAGGCTCGGCGAGAAGACCGGCGCGCCGGGATAAGCCGCGAACCTGATCAGGTACAACCAACGCGCCGCGAGCTCCGCCTGCAAGCGCGCCGTGCTTCGCTTGAGAGTGTTTGCAGACTCCATCATTGCGCCTCCTCACCATGTCCAGGGAGCCCGGCCAGCCAGAGGGCTTCGAGCGCCCGGCCGCCGCGTGAGACCGCCTCGGCGCAGTACATGGCCTCGGTGGCCCGAGGATCGTCGGGGTGCAGCGCGGCAAAGCGGGCCGCCTCCGGTCGCCAGAGATCGTCGGCGAGTTCGAGACGCAAAAGGCGTGCCAATCGCGCGAGCTCGCGCCGACGGGTCTGCAGATCGCCGCCGCCGCGCGCACAGGCCACGACGGCGCGCGCGCGCCGCGCCCATGCAGGACCGCCGAGAAGCCCCGCCGAGGCGACCAGTGTGTCGCCGTCCTCGCAAAGCCAGCGCCGGAACGCGCCGGCGATCTCGTTATTTCGCAGCAGGGAATTGATCTTGGTTTCGTGTTTCATCGGGATACTCACTCTCTGTAATGCGCGCGCCCGGGATGGGCCGCGTCAGATATCCCCGCTGCGATGTGATGTTTTTCTCGTCGTGTGGCCTGGTCTTTCCGATGGTGAAGATCCGCCAAGCGGGTCGATTGCCACGCTGCAAGTCGACCGGGTCCTTTTCAGAGCGCCCAACCGCCGTTCGGTGCGCCCTCATTAGAGGGGGGCGCGCCCGACGGCGATTGGGTCACGCCTCAGGGCGTCCCGCCCGGGCTCTGATCCCGTGTCTTGCAGTCGGCGAGCCGAGCATCGAGCAAAGCCTGCTTGCGGCGTCCGGCGAGGCTTTGCCGTCCGGCCCGCACGGTGCGACCGCGGGCGTTGCGTTCGCGATATTCACGCTTTGTGCGCGCGCCCAGCTGGCCGCAGAGTGCCAGCGACATCCAGGTCAGGTCGCGATCGCTCTCATAGGCGAGCTGATGCCAGATCGTGCGCATGATGTGTTGGCCGGTGCCGACATGCTCGTAGAAGACATCGGAGATCCAGTCCGCTGTCAGCGCGGTTGCCCCGCGCGTTTCGGAGAAGAGCGGCGTTCCGCAACGATGGTCGTATTCCGGCCAGAGCGCGCCACCGACAGCGTCGAGCGTCAGAAGCGCGTCGAGAAACGGCGTCGTTTCCGGCCAGAGCGCGGGTAGGTCATACTCTGAATCTGTCTTGCTCAGCCGCGTCGCAACCGACCAGCCCGTGTTTGAACGGCAAATATCGTGACCGATGCGGAGGCGGTGCAGATCGCCGATCCGGAGCGGCATGTTGACCGACAGCGCAATGACCGCGGCGTGCAGCGCAAGACGGTATCGCCGGGCCGTACCCGGCGGGGCCTGCACGCTTTTCTCACGAAGGGCTTCGGCGATGTCCCAGACCTCGCCGATCGTCGTACCGTGCTGGTCCATCCATTGGAATTTCCGCTTGCGAAGTTTCCGGCCCCGCCGCGCGTAGTCACTGGCGAGATCCTCGAGCCGTGCGACCAGTTTTTTCTTCTCTCCGCGATACGCAAGAAAGCGCGCGATCAGGCGAGCCTGCAGCGAAAGTCCGGTCCCGCGGCGGCCGCGCGCATCCTCCCGGGCGAGCCAGGCCAGGATTGCCGGCTTGTCGAGCGCGGGAGACCGGCCCGCCTCGATGCAGACCTTTGACACCGCCCGGAGCACGTATTCGATGTCCCCGATCATGCTCGACGCGGGCGGAGTCGGGCCCGACAAGAGGAGCAGGCCGGCGTCGAGCCGCTTCGCGCGATCGCGCATGTCGTAGAGCGTCGCGTGCCAATCGGCTCGCAGATCTTCCCGTGGGATCGCGAGCCGGAGGTCCGGGCCGCGCGGATTTCCCGTGCCGTTCGAGCGTCCCGCCCGCTTCGCGCGCCGCAGCTCGCCGATCACACGACGCAAAGGTCCGCACTGCTCCGGCGCCACAGATCCGAGGACAGCCCGCAGACGTTCGAGCGTTGAAAGCTTTCCGAATGCGCAGAAATCCTCCTCACCTGGCACGCGCGCACCGCGCGCGGCCAGATGCGCCGTCCAGCGCGCGAGGCGCGCCCGCTCGGCCTCCGCGAGGCCTTCGAGGGCGGCCACGCCGAAACATTCCGAAGCGTTTGGGGATAGGGTCATGTCATTGTTCTCCTCGACTATGTTTCCGTGCGTTCTTGCGTGACTGCTGCAGCAATTTGCGGCCTTCGATCACGGCTTTCACACCGTCCATCCATGCGTAATGCGCCTCGACCGTGCTAACATCATCGCCAAGAACTGCCGCGGCGAGCGCGAGCGCGCTCGGATCCTCGTCGAGGATGAAGTACGCGGTGATGTGCCGTGCCTGGTGCAGTGTCATGTCGAGCCCCACTGCCTCAACGCCCACCCGGTAGTGATCGGCAAAGGTTGTCTCCTCCATCGGCTTGTCCATGCATGTCGACGGGAACAGCCAGTCCCCGTCCGCGAGATGGTGGCCATAGGGATGGTCATTGACCAGACGCGGCCGGATCTCGCGCAGGTACCAATCGATGATCGGGCGCGCGTCGTCATCGAATTCAGCCTCGATCTCCACGCCGTTCTTGACGAGCGCCGCGGGGATCGAGATGTGCACGTCGCGATCATCCTGCCCGAAGAAGAGTTGCGCATCGTCACCACGAAACGGAAGCCCTCGCAGGTTGGAGGCCCGCAGCGCCGACCCGCGAAACAGGATCGCCGACTGGACCGCCGCGATGCCGAGATGCAAGGCGCGCATGCGGATCTTGTGCCGCTTCTTTTTCTTCAAGTGTTTCCAGTCGTCGAGGATCTTCTGAGCGTCACGCATCAGTTTTTCCGGCATGCCGTGCACGGCCAACTGCTGCGGCGTACTTCGGGAGAAGGCCTTGATCCAGACTTCGCGCGACGCCGACATGTGGCTCCGACGCTTCGCCTTCTTCCGCACCTTGTCGCGAAGCTTCTGCAGCTTCTTCCTGTCTTTCTTGCGCAAGAATTTAGAATAGACCGCGATATGCGAAAGCCGCTCGACAGTGAGATGGAGCGTCGGCGCGTCCCTGTCGACTTCGCCGTCCAGCATCCTGACCTGCCAGAGATCCGCGACGCGCGTGATCGTCTCGAGGCTGCAGAGATCTCGCAGCGTGAGAGTATCCCCGGGCAGGAGAACGCCGGCACGCTCGAGAACGCCGGTCGCGTTGGTCAGCGCATTTTCGTATGTCTGCGCGGTACGCGGCTTGAAATCGCTCTCTTGTGCGGGGATCGGGCGTCCGACGCCGTCTCTGCCGCGCTTGCGTGCGACGAAAGCATCGAAGTCTGACCAGAATTCCGGCGCGGCGTTCGACCCGCCCCGCCGCCGCGTGCTCGGCACGGATTTCACCCGATCGGGCTGCGGGAGCAATGCATCGGGAAAACTTGGGCGAAGCGGTGCGATGAGCGCCGGATGATCGAACAGATCGTTCACGGTTCCGATCCCGCTCTTGAAAGTGCGCCGCCTTTTTGTCTTCAGAGGTGCAGCGATCCGCGTGATCGCCGCGCCGTCGAGCTGCTCCGGGCGACGACCCTCAGCCGACGCGGTTTCCGCGAGGACCCGGACACCATGCGCGCGGTGCGGCCCGAGCGCCTTTCCGGGACCACTATGCTCCTTGACGACATCGAGTATCGCCTGCCACTCCGGTAGCACCCGCGATTCGACCTTCGGCTTGACCTGCACGCGGGACAGCGCGCCGCGCACGCGTTTGCGCCACTCGACGAAGTGGTCATGCGACTTGAACCCCTTCGCGAGGGCTGCAACACGACCTGTTCCCCATCGGTCAACAAAGGCATCGTAATCCGCATCGATCTGGCAGAGGGGCCGGTTGTAGATCTTCGCGCAGTCTCGGATCCGCGGACGGATCTGGTTGACGACCGAGGGCGAGTAGCCCAGCCCATCGAGATCGTCGTAGAGATCTTGCATATTTCTGATGTTGCCTAAGGTCATTGTCGGTCCTTAATATTGGTATTCGCCTGACCGCCTGTCGCGGCCGGCTCTCGTCCAGAAGAGCCGGCCGCGACAGGCGGGCACGAGGGCGCACCCGGCCCCGTCCGCCGGTTGCACAAGTCACGGTCAAGGTCTGAAATCCGCGGCCAATTCACCCCGAGGCATCCCTTGAGACAGGCCATGTCTCGGGCCGTGCGTCTGGGTGAAGTCACTCCAATTTCCGGGGATCCGCGGTCAAACCGGGTGAATTCCGGCCAGGAGCAGAGGCCGTCGTCACACATACGGAGCCACCGCGAGAAATGTGCTTTCCCGGATCCGGCACACGCTTGTGGACAACCGGATCGACGGCATGCGGCCGGTCTCGACGTTCCGTCGCCAGGTGCGCGCGGAGCGGCCCCTCGCATCGAGACCGGCGAGGTCCGAGGCGCGCAGCAGGGGCTTTCGGAAGTCAGCCCAATCACACGGCGGGACGAAGCCAGCGCCCTCGAGCCGCCAGACATCCGACCAGCGGTATTTTGGCCAGCCGGACGCGGACACGTCCGGCAGACCGTGGGCCGTGATGATGGCGCGCGCCGTGGCCTCGCATACCGACCAGTGGATCGCGAGCCCGCGCAGCCCGACCGTGCCTGCATCTCGGGCAATCGATTGCGTCACGACCCGCGTTTCGCGTTCAGCCGACATGCGCACGCTCCCGCGCAAACGCATCGATATCCGCAGGCACCCACCGCTCCGAAC
>Ga0307964_1001149_pt1 | contig 10743 bp, 9 predicted proteins | sample OrgLakmetagen596_FD_201823 | JGI IMG/M metagenome (GOLD analysis project Ga0307964, IMG submission 201823) | Saline water microbial communities from Organic Lake, Antarctica - #596 | ecosystem: Environmental > Aquatic > Non-marine Saline and Alkaline > Saline | place: Antarctica: Organic Lake... | reverse complement strand
CATCATTTTTACCACCAAAGAAATGGGAATAATCGCCAACGCAATATATTGAACGACGTTTAACATTTCGCTTTTATCTTTTTGAGTCAAATTAACCATATAAGAAAAAAAAGATTCTACTTCTCCGCCTGTTTGTATAAATTCATCGTCCATTAGTTTATGTAAAGAAATTAAATATAATAAATATAGATTATAATGTGCGGAATTATTGCTTGTATGGGAAAAGACGCATCGACCTATATTATAAATGGTCTAAAACAATTACAAAATAGAGGGTATGATTCGGCCGGTATTTCACTAATGTACCAAGGTCAGTGGACCATAAGAAAATATGCGTCACATGATTCTATACAACGTTTAAGTAATATTGTATATCCACCGTCCACCAATGGTATCGGACATACTCGTTGGGCGACCCATGGAGCAAAAACTCAGCAAAACTCTCATCCTCATCAAAGTTATAATGGAGTATTTACATTGGTTCATAATGGTATTATTGAAAATTATAAAATACTAAAAGATTTTCTAATGAAACAAGGATGTGTGTTTTATTCACAAACGGATAGCGAAGTCATTGTGAATTTATTGGAATATTATTACACTAAAGACTATAATGTAATAAACGCAATACAATGTGCGACACAAAAAATGGAAGGAACATGGGGTTTGTGTATTCAATGTTTAAACGAAGACAATACATTATATTGTCTTCGTCGTGGTAGTCCATTATTAATAAGCAACAATGATGATTTTGCGTTAGTCTCGTCGGAATATAGCGGATTTTGTGGAATAATGAACCATTATATAGAACTAAACCCAAATGACATATGTAAAATAGAATATGTAAAAGATAAAATACGAATGACTACGAAACACAATTATGTATTGAATGAAATTCACAAAGAAATATGTTCATATACATACGAACCTTATATGAATTGGACTCAAAAAGAAATTTATGAGCAACCTGAAACCATTGAAAACGTTACGAACCACGGTAGTCGTTATCATTCAGACGGAACCATACATTTAGGAGGATTGAACAAAGATTTATTGAAAAATATAGAACATATTATTTTGTTGGGTTGTGGGACGTCTTATTTTTCGGCATGTATTGGGTGTAAATATATGAAAACTTGGTGTGATTTTACAAGCGTCCAATGTTTTGATGGCGGAGAATTTACAACATACGATATTCCTAAAGGTAAATGTGCGTTTTTATTTGTCTCTCAGTCAGGAGAAACCAAAGACCTACATAAATGTATCGAACTATTACAAGACCATATAAAAATAGGGGTTATCAATAAAGTGGATTCTATTATTGCCCGTGAAGTAGATTTTGGGTGCTATTTAAATGCCGGTAGAGAAGTGGGTGTAGCATCTACCAAATCATTTGTATCCCAAGTAGTTCTTTTGTCTATGATTGCTTTATGGTTTGCCCAATTACAAAAAGGATTGAGACCAAACCACAAAAAGGTAATACACGATTTGACTCATTTAAGCGAACATATAAACCAAGCGTTGACTATAGATGTAAAACCCTATTTACAAATGTTCTCCAAGGGAAATTGTTTTATATTAGGAAAAGATTACGACGAATATAGTTCCAAAGAAGCGTCTTTAAAAATAAAAGAATTGGCTTATATACACGCAGAAGGATATTCGACCAGTAGTTTGAAACACGGACCTTTTGCTTTGCTAGATAAAGACTTCCCTGTTATATTATTGTCCCCGCGAGACAAACATTGGCAAAAAAACGAAAACGCGTATGAAGAACTTAAAAGCCGTACCAATTATATTCTCACCATTACGAACGAAGAATTAGACCGCGAACATAGTATAATGGTTCCTACAAATAAAACATATCAATGTATACTAAATATGATTCCTTTACAATTGCTGGCGTATGAATTATCATTAATACGTGGATACAATCCAGATAAACCGCGTAATTTAGCCAAAGTGGTTACGGTCGAATAATATATCTATATATATATATGTCTCTGAGAAAGTCAAATATAGTTTCATTGAATGAAATGGAAAAAAGAAATCCGTTAGTTCATTATGAAACAGTTATAAATACTATAAAAAACGAACAATCGGATGATTTAGTAAAAAACATAAAAGATATAAATCTTGGGATTTATGACCCAGAACGAAAAATAAAAGAATTAAAAGCTCTTATGGAAACTTTAAAAGAAATGAAGAAAATGGTAGTTCATTATTACGAAAAACTGAGTAAAGAAAAAAGTAATTCGTCCCCCAAATCATTGAAAGATTCATATTTAATTTTAATGAATCGTTTAGATGAAATTCATAAAACATTAAACGAATTATTAAATCAAACGTCTTTAAATGACCCATTGCTTGTACCAAACCATTTAAAAAACACAAATAAAATAACTAATAACAATATTGCGAAAAATCCATTGTTCGGAACAAACCATTTAAATAATTATAATCCATTCAATGAATATACGAAAAAAGTAGGAAATGAAAGAAATGATTTTGAAAAGAAATTAGGAAACAAAACAAAAAACGAATTATTAAAAAACATAGAAAACAATTTGGACGGCATAAAGAAAATGGATAAAAATAAATTATTAAAACAATCACTTTATAACCGTGTTATGAAGAGTAAAAATAGATCGAAACGACTAACGCCATCCGTAAAGAAAATGAAAAATGAGTTATATTATCATCCAAAGAAATATCAATCCAACAAAATCCTTAAATATAAATTAATAAATAAAAGAAAAACCGAATTATTAAAAAATGTAGAAAACAATTTGAAAAGTATGAATAAAACGGTAAAAAATGAATTATTAAAGAAGCAACAATTATATAACAAGATTTCAAAAATTAAAAATAGGTCAAACCGACTAACTCCGTCCATAAATAAAATGAAAAATGAATTATATTATCATCCAAAGAAATATATATCAAAAACAGGTATTCATAAATCACCAAGACGACCATCTACAAAAACGAATTTCAAATTGAAATCACCTACACGAAAAGTATATAAACCAAAACCAAGACCCATCGCGAAAACACCTATGGTTGAAAAGAAAACACGAAAAGTATATAAACCAAAACCAAGACCCATCGCGAAAACACCTATGGTTGAAAAGAAAACACGAAAAATATATTTATAAACCAAAACCAAGACCCATCGCGAAAACACCTATGGTTGAAAAGAAAACACGAAAAGTATATAAACCAAAACCAAGACCCATCGCGAAAACACCTATGGTTGAAAAGAAAACACGAAAAGTATATTTATAAACCAAAACCAAGACCCATCGCGAAAACACCTATGGTTGAAAAGAAAACACGAAAAGTATATAAACCAAAACCAAGAACAAGACCATATTAAAGTACTTGTTCAAAAATATAAATTTAAGACATTTGGTAAATAACTAAACTAGGCGCGTTATATTAATCACACATTATTATATCATATATTAATGTGTGACAAGAATTTGTGTGTTGTATTTTTATGTAACAAACCATATTTTAATAAATTTATGTATACGTGTCAACAATTAATTGCCCACGGAAAATATAAAGGAAATATTTGTTTAGTCATTGGAGACGATTTGTATAATAGCCCTTTGTTGAATTGTGAATTTATTCAACAAAATAATATCATCATAAAATATTTTCCAAATATTCCGTTTTCACAAGAGTTTACAACTATACAAAAAACGATGAAACGCCCACCTCATTGGTTTATGAAGCAGTTTCAATTTCATAAACTACATTTATTTAACACATTTTTCAAACAATGGGATTATATTTTTTATTTGGATTGTGGAATAACTATTTTTTCAGATATAACTCCTATGATAGATGAATGTAAAGAAAATACATTGTTGGCTCACTCAGATGCTTTCCCGACGTATCAATGGAAATTACATAATCAATTTGATAAAAACAATATAAACTATTTTACGAAACTATCCAACACATACGATTTAAATATAGATTATTTCCAAACCACCATAATGTTATATGATACAAGTATAATAAAAAAAAATACATACGACGATTTATTGAAATTATTAATAGAATATCCCATTAGTATAACAAATGACCAAGGGATAATCGCATTATATTTCACCAATATAGACCCATTGTTCGAGCAAATAAAAACACACAATAAACAAGTATATTTTTATGATTATTTATCAAGAAATAAACAAAATAAGTATATTATGTTGAAATTAAAATAACTTAACACGTAGATTGCTCAAAATCTTTTTCAGCGACAGAACAAGACGTCAAATGAACTTCTTCTTTTTTTACGCGTTTGGTTGGTTGTCTCAACATATAGTCACCGCTTTCCCGTTCTTTTAAGATAATCGCCCACGTATCTTGAATATCATTCAACGTTAAGTCAAACCACGCTTTGCATCTAGGTACAAATACACACGAATATACTTCCAATTTCCAATATACATTTTTAAGCCATCCTTCTTTAGGTTCTTCATCCAACCATTTTTTTGGGTCACTACAACTTAGGTCCATATATTCATATACGTAAGCTTCATTTTCTATGTAGACTTTGATAATACCTTTTTGTTTTTCGTCCAACGATAATTTAAACGAGCCGTCTTTCAAATAGTCTTCATACGACCCGTATTCTGTAAATTTTGTTTCTACAAAATCACAATCGTCTAAGTCACATACTTCCATTTGTATTTGCATTTGAACATAATAATCGTGTTTGGGAATACCGTTGATTTCACGACTTACGACGTTTTTGATTTCTATCATTCTTCCATAATTATTGTTTCCGGTGACAATACCATCTGGTGAGGCCGCCAAGAATTTATGTTTAGGATGTTCGATACATCCAAATTCACTTATAGTTGTATCGTTCCACATTTCATATAATTTTACACTAAGTGGTTCATATTTGTGCCCCCAAGTCATAGGTGTTTCGCTTAACGAAGGACCATATTTTTTTACTTCCATTGGTTTACATTTTTCATAAATGATTTGATTACGCACTTTTTCTTTTTCTGAATAAGCTTTCCAAGCATTGCTTGCCGTAATATGATTCGCCCGAAAATCATACCACTCAGGCGTCCTTTGTTCCGGTTGACTCAGTTCTTGTAAATGTTGTATATGTTCTTTTATATCGCAACGACACGCGATTTGTTCTTCGATGGTTTTCATAAATGTCATATAACTACGTTTTAACTTTAACTCTTTTAAAGAGTCGTCCAAATTATTTTGTATCCAATCGTCTATAGTTTTTTCGTCCATAAAATCGGATACAAAATCTTTTAAATGTGTAATTATGTTGTTTTCTAAATGGTCGGTCACCATATGATGAGGGTAGTCCAAGAATACGTTCCATATTTCGTCGTTGAACATTGTATGTATATATTAATGAATTGTTTTTAATCAATTTTAGGAATTGTTTTTTTTACTTTTAACGTAGACGGTTTATCTGTTAATAAAGAAAATACACGACTTGTTTTGTTAAACGTTAGACCAGGAATAGATTCAATATGTCCGCTATCTTGGTTGTAGACTAATTCATTGTTTTTACTAAGTTTTTTTCGTTCAATCATTTTTGTAAGAAGATTAGTTGTTTTGTTTACTTCATCTTGCGTTAAATTATAACTTTCACGAATGTCTTTAATATATTTTTTAATCTTAACAATCTTGGCTGTTTTGGTCAATTTCGACCATATTCCTTTACGATTTTTGTCCATATCATCGTTTAGAAAATTCGCAAGAGATTCTTCGGTGGTTACCACATTCGTTGTATGTAATGTAGAGCCAGTATGAATTAATGTCCTATAATTTAAAGCATTGTATTCTTTACAATCGCTTTTCAACTCATTCATAGTATAATATATTTAATATGTTTAATTCATAATATGAAACATATTATTTTTAATACGCATTTAAAAAAAAATATATATGACATAAATTACGATTTATCTTTTCAAAAACTATGTATTCATAATATGTATTATGATATATGTAATGAGCCACATATAGAAAGTGAATTAAAGAAAAAAATTAGTTCTTACAAACAACAAGATAAGAAGAAAAATAAATATGACCAAGTATCCCATATTACATACAAAGAACTCATTCAAAAATTATATGATTGTGATTTAAAATGTTATTATTGTAAACATGATTTGTATATTTTGTATAAACATAAAAAATCTATGACCCAATGGTCTCTAGAAAGACTCAACAATAATATCGGACATTATTCCAATAATACGTGTATTTCTTGTTTGCGCTGTAATTTACAAAGAAGAAACGATAATCACGAATATTTTAAATTTTCAAAACAATTGAATATAATTCGTATGGATGATAAATCAATATAAACATATAAAGAATAAATTATCAATGAATGACGAAATTTTAGACCAAAATAATTTGTTATTAGTGAAGTTAATGTTATTTTACAAAGAAGGTTCTAATCTTAAAAAAATGCTGGTCATCATCAATGGCGAATCTAGAACATCTCTTCGTATTATTGATTGGTTTACCACAAATTATGCCAAAAAATATTTTACAAAATACAAAAACAAAAAATCTACGCGTTTTATTGTGTACGAAGATTATAAATTAAATTTAAAGGCGTTTAAAAAACAACGTTTCGACCCTTTTTGTAGATGGGAACGTATACAGGTACCATATGGGGATGGATATTCAATCGAAACCACGATTGGTCAATTGAACTTTTTTAAATGGGCGATCGAAAATGATATTATTCAATATATAGAAGACAATTATGATATTATTGAAGAAGATATGAATAATAATAATAGCCTTTCAAGAAGTAAAAAAAATCTAAATATTACTCGAAAAAAACGACAAGAATTATCTGTATCTGCTAGTAAATGTTTAAAAAAAGAAATGGTAGAAATTACAGTAATTTTCAATTAAAATTTTAATGTATATAGTTATATGGGAAACATTTATTCGTCATTTCCTATGGTACATTTTGAAGATATTTTTAAACACGATGTTATTATAAATACTTTACCTGAACACGAACAATTTTGTCTCATTGATAAAACTTTGAATATCAATGAGGAAATAAACACAATGAACCAATATTTGAAAACCAATAAAAAAATATGGGTTGTTGTCTACGGAAAAAATTATAGAGACAAAACGATCATTAAAAAGTTCAATCAATTAAAAAAACTAGGATTTACAAATGTGTCTATTTATTTTGGTGGAATGTTTGAATGGTTGATGTTACAAGAAATATATGGTTCAGATAATTTTAAAACCCAAGGCAATACTTTAGATATATTACAATTTAAATAATAGTTTATAAAGATTATTATGGATGAATTTAAACAAATTAAATTATCAAAAACGGAATGGGTAAGCATTGAAAAAAAATTAGACCAAAAAGAATTACATATTGTGGAGTTAATCAAGAAAGGTTATAATGACTTGAATATACAAGAACATATTCATATTACTTTATTTGATTGTATCAAAATCGAAAATAAAAATCCACATTATTACATATATATACACATTTTGAAACCAATGCTTAAAAAATTACAATTAGAATGTCCGAATGTAAAGCAACCTAAGTATAAATTAAACAGCGCAGACAAAATACGTATTGAAAATATAAAAAATATAGAATCCACCATTGAATATGTTATATTGGACAATTATAAAAAATGGAAGAAAAAAGATAAAATTATTTATTATTATAACATAATTTATTTATTTGAAACGTATCCGCAAATTAATCCTTATTTTCGTGAATCTCTTTCAAATATATCATCGTCATTATGTCCTGAAGATATTTTAAAACATTGTTCAAAAGTAATAGAAAACAATCCTATTTTTGATTATATTCCTTTACAATTACACCCACACCAAAAAGACATATATTCTATATTACAAAAAAAAGAAAGAAATATTATATTTTATACATCCCCCACTAGTTCTGGTAAAACATTAACTCCTATTGGCTTATGTCAAGGGTTCAAAGTTATTTTTGTATGCGCATCGAGACATATTGGTATAAATTTAGCAAAAAGTGCTATCAATGTAGGAATAAAAACGGGGTTTGCGTTTGGTTGTAAAAATACGGAAGACATACGATTACATTATTTTTCAATCAATAGTTATTCGAATAAAAAACCAATCCATAGCGATGGTACAAAATTGGAATTATTGATTACAGATATTCATTCTTATGAACACGCTATGAACTATATGTTATCTTTCTTTGACAAAGAAAACATTATTTTATTTTGGGATGAACCCACCATATCGATGGATTATGATGACCATCCTTTACACGAACTTCTTTCTAACATTTGGAAAATAAATAAAATACCAAGACTTATATTATCGTCTGCTACGTTGCCCAATCATTTAGAACCAATGATTGATACGTTTAAAACAAAATTTGAAGGTTCGCAATTTCATAAAATAGAGTCAAATGATTATACTAGTAATATTGTGTTGATGGACAATTCCAATAATATAATTATGCCACATAGTTATTTTGATACAATAGAACAAGTAACCCAGTTTGTTGAAACAAAGGGCAACCATTATTTGAAATTTTTGAGTGTATGCGAGTGTGCAAATTATATTTTAAAGACTTCCTATTTAGACGACTTCAATAAAATACCTATGAAAAATATAAACGCATATACCATCAAGCAATATTATTATAAAGTCATACAAAAACAACTCATTCACGACCATTGTAAAACGTCTTATGATAATTCAGTTATGTTTACGACGAAATCAGCATGTTCCATTCAATATGGTCCTGCGTTATGGTTAGTGAAAGATGTAGAACATTACACGGATGAACTGATGAAACAATTAAATATTAATTCTAATGTATTAGACGGCCTTGAGAAAAAAATAAATTTCAACTTTAATTTAAATAAAACCATTGCGCAACATAAAAAAGATTATCAAGATAAAATTGCGAAAGATGAAAACAATGAAAATAAAATGAAAAATATGCGTTTCGATGAAGATATATTAAAATTAGACCGTTTAATAAAGCAATTAGAACAAAATTATAAAAATATACAATTGGATCCTTTGTATATTCCAAATTCATACGATCATTTTATGCGGTGGAGTAAGTCTGGTAATTACAATACATCCAATGTGTTTAAAGGAAATATAGACGAAAATTACGTCAATCGTATTATGAATACAAACACATCATTCAAATACAAAGTGCTTTTATTATTAGGCATAGGTGTTTTGCATAAAAATGATATCATTTTCAATGATATTATGAAAGAATTAGCCGATTCAAAACAATTGATGCTTATATTAGCAACAAGTGATTATATATACGGTACCAATTATCAGTTTTCTCACGGATATTTATCAGAAGACATAGAGAATATAACCCAAGAAAAGATTATTCAGGCAATTGGTCGTGTAGGAAGAAAGGAAAAAAATAAAACATTTACTTTTAGGTTTAGAGATAATAAATATACAAGTTTGTTTTTTGAAACGATAGTTTCAAAAGAAGGAAATAAAATGAATGAACTTTTTATATTATAGTATATATATATGAGTTGCGACATGTGTAAGTTAAACAATAATAAGAAATGGTTATATACACTATATACTACATTAGTGTTTATTTTAATATCGAACCCTATGACCTATAAACTAGTGAATTCTATTTTAGGGAATGTCTCTGACAAAAATGGTTGCCCCACTACATTTGGCTTGGTCGTACACACCCTTGTGTTTACTCTTATTATAAGATTACTTATGTAGACTTAGGCTTAGTCTTAGACCGAGACTTAGACCGAGACTTGGACCGAGACTTTGACCGAGACTTGGACCGAGACTTGGACCGAGACTTTGACCGAGACTTTGACCGAGACTTGGACTTGCTTACACTTTTAACTTTTCGTGTTTTAGGACTACGAGCAAAACTTCTCTTAGATAACATTTTTTTCTTTTTCTCAGGTCTACCTCTTTCCAAAATATCTATTTCTATACATTTTTTTATTAATTCATTATATTTTTCTATTATTTCATTTCTTCTTAAAGTTATACGTCTACCTTTTTTAGGTGTTATAACAAAAATTTCCATTGAATTTATTTTTAAACTTAATTGTTTTATAAAATTGCCAACCATAGTTTCTATGAATTTTTTGTTATTCATTTCCTCATAATTATATTTTCTTATATTTTCTTTATCTTCCCACAATGAGTAAATAATTTCAGCCATGTTATTTTCTAATACATCATTATTCATATTTTGTTCATCATATATATAGTTTAAATAACGTATTCTAGCTATATGATTAAAAAATTTATGCGAATTATCTTTGTCTGCTAAAACAATACGGTCATTCATCGCTCTCATATTATGATTAATTAGATCTTTGTATTTTTGTATATTATATTTTTTATTATTAATATCAAAAATATCTACTTTTTTTTTAAAATAAGAGTTCGGTGAATCCCATGTTTCATCTGTTTCATTTTGAATATCTGTTTTTAAAACATATTCAACCAAATGGTCAGGATGTTCCATATGTTTTACTTTACATTCTATTTGAATTTTTGTCATATTATTTTCTCGGATTACATAAAAATATATCTTATTATGTATATTTTTTACTAATTTAGACCCATCGATTGAGAGAATATGTTTATCTTTTTCATTAAACCTATATTCTTGTAGTTCATTATAAAAATCATCTTTTATTTCACCACTAA
>Ga0307964_1001148_pt1 | contig 10753 bp, 10 predicted proteins | sample OrgLakmetagen596_FD_201823 | JGI IMG/M metagenome (GOLD analysis project Ga0307964, IMG submission 201823) | Saline water microbial communities from Organic Lake, Antarctica - #596 | ecosystem: Environmental > Aquatic > Non-marine Saline and Alkaline > Saline | place: Antarctica: Organic Lake... | reverse complement strand
TGCACTGCTCGATGAACATTACCTCGGCGGACCCGAGAATCCATTATCACGAACAAGTGCTTGAAGACTTCGACGTGGTGGTTCCACGCATCGGTGCGTCCGTTACCTTCTATGGTACGGCCGTGTTACGGCAGTTCGAGATGATGGGCGTGTTCCCGTTGAACGAATCCGTGGCCATTACCCGTTCGCGGGACAAGCTGCGCTCGCTGCAGTTGCTTGCCCGCAAGGGCGTGGGCATGCCGGTGACCGGTTTTGCCAACAAGCCAGACAGCGTTCCGGAGCTACTCAATATGGTGGGCGGTGCGCCAGTAGTGATCAAGCTGTTGCAGGGCACCCAGGGCATTGGTGTGGTGTTGGCGGAAACCCGCAAGGCTGCAGAAAGCGTAATCGAAGCCTTTATGGGGCTCAAGGCCGACATTCTGGTGCAGGAATTCATCAAAGAAGCCGGTGGCGCAGACATTCGCTGCTTCGTGATCGGCGACAAGGTCATCGCTGCCATGAAACGGCAGGGTGGCGAGGGTGAGTTTCGCTCCAACCTGCACCGTGGTGGCACTGCATCACTGATCAGAATTACGCCGGAAGAGCGTCGCACGGCCATTACGGCTGCCAAGTCCATGGGGTTGAACGTCGCAGGTGTAGACCTGTTGCGTTCCAGTCGCGGGCCACTGGTTATGGAAGTGAATTCCTCCCCCGGTCTTCAGGGTATTGAAAACGCCACGGGTAAGAACGTCGCGGGCATGATCATCACCTGGACCGAGCAGAATCAGAAGCCCTGGAAAACCCGCACCAAGGGAGGCGGCTGACTATGGTCTCACGGCCGCCCTTTGTCATTGCCGATCACACGATACCTGCGGGCACCCGCAAAACGGTCGAAGTGCCCGTCGCCAAGCTTTACACCCATACGCCCCTGCACATTCCGGTTGAAGTGGTGCACGGCCGGCGCCCCGGTCCGGTGCTGATGGTGTGCAGCGCGATTCACGGCGATGAAATCAATGGTGTGGAAATCGTTCGCCGGGTGCTGAAGAATTCCGCGTTGCGCCATCTGCGGGGAACCCTTGTGGCAGTGCCTATCGTGAACATATTCGGCTTTGTGCAGCGCACCCGCTACCTGCCAGACCGCAGGGACCTGAACCGGTGTTTCCCCGGAACCGAATCCGGCTCTCTGGGCGGGCGCATTGCTTATCTGCTGCGCACCCAGATCATGGAAAATGTGTCCCATATTATCGACCTTCACACCGGGGCTATTCACCGGTTCAACCTGCCGCAGATCCGGGCCGAGCTGAAAAACCCGGAAACCATCCGCATGGCGGAGGCGTTTGGTGCGCCCATCATCATTAACGCGAGTTTGCGGGAGGGCAGCCTGCGCGCCTACGCCGATTCCCAGGATATCCCGGTAATCACGTTTGAGGGCGGTGAAGCCCTGCGATTTGACGATGTGGTGATTTCCAGCGGCGTAAAAGGCGTGATTCGCGTGCTGCGTGAACTGGAAATGATTCCCCCCAAGAAGGGTCCGAAAGCGCCGACCAAGCGCTCGGAAACGGCCGCCAATTCGCAGTGGGTGCGAACGAATACCGACGGCATCATGCGGCCGGTTGCCAGCCTTGGTCAAAAGGTTCACAAAGGACAGAAACTGGCCATGGTGGCCGATCCTTTCGGTGAATCCGAAAACGCGGTGTTATCTCCCTGCTCCGGAATCGTGATCTGCGTGAACAACCTGCCGCTGGTGAATGAAGGCGAAGCCATCTATCACATCGCCCGGTTTGACGAGCTTGACGAGGCGGAAAAAGCGATGGACTACTTCCGCAGCAGTTATGAATCGGATGTTGGCGATGCCGTGGTGCCGGTGCATCCCTGGGATGATAATCAGAAGTAGGTTCTTAAAAATCAATGGCGTAGTCGATGATGCTTGACTAGTCTTGTGACAGAGAAGGAAGCCTGTCACAAGGACACTACGTGAGCCGATTTGACCGAATCTATAAAATCCACGACAAGCTGAGAACAGCCCGCGAGCCTCGCAAAGTTCACCCTCAGAAGTTACCCCATTATCGCCCGAACTGGTATTTGCTGGCGCACTGCAGGCAGGCAAATGCACTTCGCCTGTTTTCGCTGGACCGCATAGCTGGGCCCGATGTAAACGACGCCGAGGCAAAGATGCTGGCGACCGGGGAACCGGATGCATTCACATCCTCCAGCTTCAGGATCTTCGGTGGTGATCCGAAAGACACAGCACACCTGCGTTTTTCAGACCATTCCGCCCAGTGGGTAGCTGATGAAACCTGGCATGCCGAGCAGATGGGCGAATGGCGGGAAGATGGCTATCACCTGAAAGTGCCGTGCTCGGATGAGGGAGAAATTGCGATGGAGGTTTTACGGTATGGGGCTGAGGTGGAGGTTTTTGGGGCCGGCGGAGTTGCGAAGCGAAGTGGCAGCCGGAATCCGGCAAATGGCTGTGATGTACTGGTGATCTATTCAGTGGTGCAGTGACTCGGGTAGCATTGAGTTTATGGTGTTACCCAAGTGAACTAATTAAAGGTGAGAAGGTTTGTCGACGCAGTATATAGCACACGCCAAGCAGAACGATGACGGCAGTTGGGACGCCCCGCACTCCTTGGCGGATCACTTGCGAAGTGTTTCTAATTTGGCTGCAAACAACGCGAATGGTTTTGGCTCTCAGCAATGGGCGGCCTTGGCAGGGCTTTGGCACGACTTGGGCAAGTACCGGGAGCCGTTTCAAAAATATATCCGCGATCAGACGGGTTACGACAGGGAGAATGCTCATGTTGAGCAGGGATCTGGCCGTGTGACCCATTCCACCGCAGGAGCTATTCACGCCGTGGAACGTCTTGGTCCGATATTCGGGCATGTAATCGCTTATCTGATTGCGGGCCATCATGCAGGGCTGCCCGATTGGCTTGGGGGGCGCGGTGCGTTGAGCTTTCGACTCCAAGAGGCTCAGCCGGAGTATCTGCAATCACTCTTAGAGATTATTCCCGAGGACATTCTGGATGGAAAGCTGCCGAAAATTCCCGAAGTTGCGAAAGATCGCGACGCTATTAGTCTGTGGGTGAGACTGCTTTTTTCATGTCTGGTAGATGCTGATTTCCTGGACACTGAGCGATATATGTCGCCTGAGAAGGCCGGGAAGCGTATTGCCGACTTGAAACTAAGTGCTGTGTCAGACGCCTATTTTCAGCACATGAAAGACTTTCAAAGAGTCGCCGAACCAACTCCGCTAAATCGAATACGAAGCTCGATTCTCAATAATTGCCTTTCGGCTGCGGAACTTGAGCCAGGAATTTTCAGCCTTACGGTTCCGACGGGTGGAGGTAAGACCCTCTCAAGTCTTGCTTTTGCTCTGCGCCATGCAGAAAAATTTGATAAGAATCGAATCGTTTATGCGATTCCTTTCACGAGCATCATCGAGCAGAACGCCAAAGTATTCCGGGACATTCTGGGCGAGGATGCGGTGCTTGAACACCACAGCAATCTCGATGTGGCACCATCCGGTGAAACAAGCCGTTCCAGGCTGGCCAGTGAGAACTGGGATGCGCCACTCATCGTCACCACCAACGTTCAACTCTTCGAGTCCATGTTTGCTTCGCGAACCAGCAAGTGCCGGAAACTGCACAATTTGGTCAACTCAGTAATTGTGCTGGACGAGGCGCAGCAATTACCGAGGGATTTCCATAAACCGATCACTCAGATTATGCGCCAGATGAGCAATTATTTTGGTGTCACTTGGGTTTTATGCACCGCTACACAGCCGGAACTTGGCGAACAGAAAGACGCATTTGGTCGCGTGCAACAAGAGGGGTTGGGCGGCATACATGAAATAGCTAGTGCTCCCTCTGAGCTGGCAGAAAAGTTAAAAAGAGTAGCGATTAACATGCCCTCCGCAGACGCCGAACCCACAGAATGGGATACGTTAAGCGCACTAGTGAACAACGAGCCCTGTGTGCTGGTTATCGTCAACACAAGAAACAATGCACGAGACCTTTTTAATCGATTGGAAGAGGATGGGAACAGTGTTCACCTGTCAGCGAGTATGTGCGCCGAACATCGCTCAGCAACTCTTTTTGACATCCGGCAGCGATTAGAGGCCCGGAGGAATGGGGACAATAGACCCCTGCGAGTTATTAGCACTCAGTTGATTGAAGCGGGTGTCGATGTCGATTTTCCGGTGGTATACCGGGCGATGGCCGGGCTGGATTCAATCGCGCAGTCTGCCGGGCGCTGCAACAGGGAGGGGCGGCAGAACGGTCTCGGCAGAGTTGAGGTCTTTCTGCCTGAGCAATCTGCGCCGCCAGGATTTCTCAGGCAGGGCGAACAAACTACCCTGAGATTGCTAAAAGCAGGCCTGCTGGAAGATCCACTCAGCCCCGAGAGTATGCAGCGCTATTTTAGCGAGTTGAATCGTCTGGGCAACCGAGATAAACAGGGAATATGTGAGCTACTCAAAGCGGAACAGACGACTGACCCAGCGATTGATATTTCATTCCGTGAGGCTGCAAAGAAATTCCAGCTAATCGATGACAACGGCATTGGCGTGATCGTTCCGTACCGCCCGAATCAAATGGATGAGAGCCCGGTTTACGCCTGGCTTGATGTGCTGCACTCTGACACTTCCGCTAAATGGGTTTACCGGAAGTTGCAGCGTTTCAGTGTCACTTTGCCGGAGTCTTTTGCCAAGAAACTGGAAGAAGCCGGTGCGCTTTACGTCAGGGCGGGGCAGTTTGTTGTTGAGCAGAGTCACTACCACAAACTTTGGGGTATCCAACCGCCGGATGCCCTGTTATCCGCAGAAGAATCCATTATTGGTTAGTTACCGGCGACAGAAGGAAAAGAACCGTGGGCTTTTGTATTGAAGTATCAGGTGAATTCGCCTGCTTTACCCGCCCAGAAATGAAGGTGGAGCGGGTCAGCTATGACGTCATTACACCCTCCGCAGCAAGGGCAATATTTGAAGCCATCCTCTGGAAGCCCGCTATCGAGTGGCGGATTACCCGAATTGAAGTTCTGAAACCGATCAAGTGGATAAACTTGCGGAGGAATGAAGTGGGTGCGGTTGCGTCAGCCCGGAACGCCCAGGCCGTCATGAAAAAGGGCACGGGTCAGCTAGGCATCTATGCGGAAGAAGAGCGGCAGCAGCGGGCCGGCCTGTTTTTGAAAGACGTCGGTTATCGGCTTTATGGCGAGTTTCGAATGACGGACCATGCTGGCCCTCAGGATTCTGCTGCGAAATTTGCCGAAATGTTTCGGCGAAGAGCTGAGCGGGGGCAGTGCTTCAATCAGCCCTATCTGGGCTGTCGGGAATTCAGCTGTGATTTCATGCTGGTTGATGAATCATCACCAGCTCCGGAAGCCATTCCAGAGAGCCGCAGCCTCGGTTGGATGCTTTATGACCTGGATTACAGCGATCCAAAGGCACCCTCACCGTTGTTCTTCAACGCGAACCTCGAAAGTGGCGTAGTAGAAGTGCCCGCTAAAACCAGTAGCGAGGTGCGAGGATGATCCTTCAGGCACTGACCGAATACTATCACCGTAAGCAGGATCAATTGGCTCCGATTGGGTTCGAGGAAAAGGAAATTCCTTTCCTCGTTGTCATTGATCGGGACGGTCGCTTTATTCAACTTTCCGACACGCGTGATCGTGGCGAGGGCCATAAGCTTCGAGCTCAAATGTACGTTGTTCCGCAGGGTAAAGGTCGGAGTGGTGCAAAGTCTTATGAGACTGCCTACGTATTATGGGATCACTTCGGCTATGTGCTTGGACAACCAAAGGTATACAAGCCGGAGGCAAAACCTGGCGAAAAAGACGCGTTGATGGCATCTCGTCAGCATGACGCATTCGTTACCCGGGTACACAAAATTCATGAGGAAGTTCCTGATGATGAGGGTGTGTCCGCCGTATTGAAGTTCCTGTCGAGTGAGTCTGAGAAAAACAAAGCTAAAGCTTCTCAAGAATGGCAGGAGGTGCTGAAAATTAAGGGATGCAACCTGTCCTTTAAGTTGGCCGATGAACCGTTTCTGATTTGTCAGTCAAAGGAGGTTCAAAAGTGGGTAGCCGACAGCCTTGAAGATGAGGCCGGAACGGGCATCTGTCTTGTGACAGGGGCGCAACGCCCCGTTGCCCGATTGCACTCAGTCGTTAAAGGCGTCTGGGGCGCTCAGGTTGCCGGTGCCAGCATTGTGTCTTTCAATTTTGACGCATTTGAGTCGCGGAATAAAAGCCAGGGAGATAATTCGCCGGTTAGTGAACAGGCGGTTTTTGAATACAGCACAGCACTGAATTACTTGTTGCGAACAGATTGTCCCAGCCGATTTCAGATGGGCGAAACCTCAGTTGTGTGCTGGTCGCAGCGCCCATCTGATCTGGAAGCCGCAGTCCCGCTGTTTTTCAGTGATGCCCCGAGAGACGATCCGGATAGGGGAGCAAAAACAGTTAAGGCCCTCTTTGACAGTTTGCAGAGCGGTGCCTATTCACAGCCAGACCACCAACAGTCTTTCTATGTTTTGGGGCTGGCCCCCAACGCCTCCCGAATAGCCATTCGTTTCTGGCATGCAGGCAAGGTCGCGGAGTTTGCGGAACGGCTCGTGCAATGGTTCAGGGATGCGGAAATCATAAAGCCGGGTGAGTCTGAATATCCGCCTTTGAAAGCACTTTTGCGCAGCACCGCCTTACTTGGAAAAGACGAAAATATGTCGCCGCACTTGGTTGGTGAAACCGTCAGGGCGGTTCTCTCCGGTTTTCCTCTCCCCAAAAGTGTTTTGCAAGCGGCAATCAAAAGGATCAAGGCCGAAAAGGGCTTGGTCTCCTTCCATCGTGCCGCGCTTATAAAGGCCAGCCTTAACAGGCAAGCTCGATATAACAGACAACCAGAAAAGGAGCTATCCGTGTCCCACAATTCTTCTGAAAAGCGAATCGGATACCTGTTAGGCAGCCTTTTCGCAGTCCTGGAAAAGCTTCAGCAGGATGCGAACCCCGGACTCAACGCCACGATTCGAGACCGTTACTACGGCAGTGCCAGTTGTACACCACAGTCGGTTTTCGGAACATTGATGCGCTTGCACACTCACCATCTGAAAAAACTTCAAAACCCAGCCTGGCGGAACGCAGCGCAGCGCAGAATTTCAGACATCATGTCTGACATTGGCCAGTTCCCTTCCCATCTTAATCTCGAAAATCAGGGACTGTTTGCCATTGGCTATTACCACCAACGCCAGGCGCTTTTTACAAAAAATGAATCCACTGTGGATGAAGGAGAAACCGAATGAGCCTTGATAACCGTTACGAATTTGTTTTTCTGTTTGATGTAAAAGACGGCAACCCCAACGGTGATCCAGATGCCGGTAATTTACCTCGTGTAGATGCGGAAACTGGGCAGGGGCTGGTCACGGATGTTTGCCTGAAACGGAAGATTCGTAATTACGTTGGCATGGTGAAATCTGAACAACCACCTTTTGAAATCTACGTTAAGGAGAAGGCTGTTCTTAATCGAAACCATGAACGCGCCTATAAGGAATTTGATCTTAAGCCGGAATCAAAGAAGTTGCCGAAGAAAGAGGAAGACGCCAAAAAGGTAACTGGCTGGATGTGTGGGAACTTCTTCGATATCCGTACGTTTGGCGCTGTTATGTCCACCGAGATCAATGCCGGACAGGTGCGTGGGCCGGTACAGCTAAATTTTGCACGCAGTGTCGAACCCGTTGTAAGCGCAGAGCACAGCATTACCCGAATGGCCGTCGCAACCGAAAAGGAAGCCGAAAAACAGAGTGGTGATAATCGGACCATGGGCCGGAAATTCACCATTCCTTATGGGCTGTACCGGTGCCACGGATACGTATCGGCAAACCTTGCGAGACAAACGGGTTTTGGTGACGAAGACTTGGCACTGCTTTGGGAGTCTCTCGTGAACATGCTGGATCATGACCGCTCAGCAAGCAGAGGCGAAATGTCGCCATGCGGGCTGTATGTATTCAAGCATCAAAGCGTCATTGGCAATGCCCCTGCCAGAAAGCTTTTTGATCTCGTTAAAATAGACCGTGCTAATGACGGGCCAGCCCGCAGCTTTCAGGATTACAGCGTCTCGATAGACGAGTCTGGGTTGCCCCAGGGAGTAACCCTTCAGAAAATCCTGGAGTAATGCCCACCGCAGCAGAGGCTGACCCTCATGCAGGACGAAAAACTCATACCACTCTCAGCGTTGCAGCACTACGCTTTTTGCCCAAGGCAGTGTGCGCTTATACACAATGAACAGGTTTGGGCGGAAAACTGGCTGACGGCGCAGGGGAAAGTGCTTCATCAGCGTGTCGACAGGGGAGAGCCGGAAACCCGAAAAGGCATTCGGTATGAGAGGGGCGTGCTGGTCAGTGCGGAATCTCTCGGTATTACAGGAAAACTCGATCTGGTTGAAATCGACCTGTCTACCGGCGATATAAAGCCGGTTGAGTATAAAAGGGGCAAGCCGAAACAGGACAACTGGGATCGGATTCAGCTCTGCGCCCAGGGGTTGTGTCTCGAAGAGATGCGAGCTCAAACTGTTCAGGCGGGGGCGCTGTGGTACTGGCAAACGCGCCATCGGGATGACGTAGCATTTTCCGAAGACTTGCGTGAGGAGACCCGGCAGGTTATCGCGGATGTCCGTCAACTTCTGATTGGCGGACAAACCCCCAAAGCCGCCTACGAAAAGAAGTGCGATGCGTGCTCGCTGTTTGATCTTTGCAATCCAAAGCTGCTGGGCAAAGACCGAAGTAGGCGTTACGTTGAAGATCTGTTTGATGAGGGAGGCGCCGAGTGAAAAAGCTCCAGAACAGTTTATACGTCACCCGACAGGGCGCTTACGTCCACAAAGAGCGTGAAACAATTGTTATCGAGCACGAACGAAAGAAGCTGATGCAGGTGCCGGTACATTCCGTGTCTGGACTTTTTTGCTTTGGCAATGTTCTGGTCTCGCCCGCGCTGATGGGCTTTTGTGGTGAAAAGGGTGTCAACCTGGCTTTTTTCACGGAATACGGACGGTTCTATGGGAGGCTGCAGGGGAAGAAATCGGGCAATGTATTGCTTCGCCGAGCTCAATATCATGCGGGAGAAGACTCATCCCTTCAAATAGCGCGCTCTATTGTTGCTGCCAAACTCGTCGGTTCCCGGAATATCCTTTTACGGCATCAGCGCAATCATGGCACCACAGTGCCAGTAGAACGTGCGGTCAAGCACTTGGCAGCATCCATACGTTTGGCGAAGCACGTTGATAACCTGGATTCATTGCGGGGTATTGAGGGCGACGCGGCTGCCACGTATTTTTCCGTATTCGAAGAGCTCATTAATGAAAATCAGAGGAAAGACTTTCCATTTTCTGGTCGCAATCGTCGCCCGCCAAGAGATCCTGTCAATGCATTGCTTTCCTTCGTTTATTCCATCCTTGGCCAGGACATTGGCGCTGCCCTGAATGGTGTAGGGCTTGATCCTCAAGTCGGGTTTCTGCATGCAGATCGGCCTGGGCGTGACAGCCTCGCGCAGGATTTGCTTGAGGAATTTCGCCCCTGGTTGGCTGATCGCCTGGTACTGAGCCTTATTAATCGGCGGCAACTGAAAGCGTCTGACTTCGTTACCGAGTCATCTGGCGCCGTCAGGATGTCTGATGGCGCCCGTAAACAGTTGCTTGTGGCCTATCAGGAGAGAAAGCAACAGGAAGTAATGCATCCATTTCTAAAAGAAAAAGTGCCGATAGGCATCATTCCTCATGTTCAGGCTATGTTGCTGGCCCGCCACCTGAGAAAAGATCTGGAGTGTTACCCACCTTGCGTTATGAGATAGGAATACTGCGATGATGGTGTTAGTGACTTACGATATCTCGTCGGGAGACCTAGAAGGTCCGGGCAGGCTCAGGCGAGTTGCAAAGGCCTGCCTGGACTATGGAGTCCGTGTGCAGTATTCGGTTTTCGAGTGTGAAGTGGACCCGGCGCAATGGGTCATTTTTCGGGACCAACTTCTGAATTTGTACAATGATGAGAAAGACAGCTTGCGGTTTTATAAGCTTGGTAAGAATTGGAAAAATCGAATCGAGCATCACGGTGCGAAACCAGCGCCTGATGTATTCCGGGATGCGATGATTTTCTGAACGCTAACCGGTAGTGCTCATTAAAAACCCGGTATGTTAGCGAATAGCCAGGACCTGCACAGGTTCTGGCTTTGTGCGTTATGGGCCATTTTTCCTTGCGTTGATAGTTTGCCGATAGGGCCGGATAGCGAAAGTAGTGGTTTGGCCGATTTATATTCAATGAGTTAGGATTAGGGTGTCGCGCCCCCTGCGGGCGCGTGGATTGAAACTCTGTTAAAGCTGGCTTGCATTGAGAAGCCAAAGTCGCGCCCCCTGCGGGCGCGTGGATTGAAACGGCGAAATCAGAATGTTGAGTCACGAACTCTTCCGTCGCGCCCCCTGCGGGCGCGTGGATTGAAACTCCGATTACGTGACCCACTGGGGAAGCCACCCCTGTCGCGCCCCCTGCGGGCGCGTGGATTGAAACTCAAGGCGAACGGTACGCTGTTGTACCGACGCGCCCGTCGCGCCCCCTGCGGGCGCGTGGATTGAAACTTCAGCTCCAGTGCCCTGAGCACATTTAGCAGCTCGTCGCGCCCCCTGCGGGCGCGTGGATTGAAACTCCATTTCCTTCATGGGCTCGCTGATGTTCTGAACGTCGCGCCCCCTGCGGGCGCGTGGATTGAAACATTACACTGGTTTATAGTTTGCTCAATG
>Ga0307964_1001139_pt1 | contig 10831 bp, 14 predicted proteins | sample OrgLakmetagen596_FD_201823 | JGI IMG/M metagenome (GOLD analysis project Ga0307964, IMG submission 201823) | Saline water microbial communities from Organic Lake, Antarctica - #596 | ecosystem: Environmental > Aquatic > Non-marine Saline and Alkaline > Saline | place: Antarctica: Organic Lake... | reverse complement strand
ACTTCACCCGTTGCGCGTTCTATACCCTTGTTAAGGGCATCATAGATCCCCTTATCCTGCTCACTCACCAACACCGCAATAGCATCACGGCGGGCTTCAAGAACGACAACCGTGCCGTCAGTACTTGCACCGTCGATCGCTACATGTTCGAAGTTGACCCAGCTTTGTGTGGCTACTGAATCCAGGCAGTCACTGATCGTGTCTACACAGTTCCATGTCACCGTGACTACAGAAATCTTGATCGGACTACTGATTCCCACCTATACCCTCCTCAAAATTTCAGAACCAAAATCCAGAAAAATCAATTCTCGCTCAGCACTGTTCGATAGGCCTCAAGATGCTTTTCCACACAAACCTTGATATCCAACTCTTGAGACACCCTGGCCCTTGCTGACTTACCCAACCGCTCACGCAAGGCGTTATCGGCGGCAAGCTTGCAAACAAAACCGGCCAAAGTCTTGTGGTCCCCTACCGGAGCGATATAGCCGCTTTCTTCTTCTTTAACGTACAACGGCACATCGCCAACATCGGTAGACATAATGGGCAATTCCATCGCCATGGCCTCCCAAACGGAAATCGGGGAAGATTCGGCGTTGGAACTGCATACGTAGATATCAAAACGCTTCAATAAGGGCCGAACATCCTCACGTCCACCCACGAATTCAATATTCGTCACCCCGAGTTCGGAAGCTAGTTTACAGAGGGAGTTATAATACTTCTGCTGGTTGGTAAAGACCGGGCCAACGACAACAAACTGCAACTTATCTGCTGCACGATTAGCTTCTGCAGCTAACCGGATAAAAGTCTCCAAGCCCTTCACCCTGCTGATATTGCCCACAAGACCAACCACAATTTTGCCAGGCCAGCGAGCCAAATCGTATTCCGCATCCTGCGACTCAGTAGCAGGATCAAACTGGGAAACATCTACCGGGGCGGGAATCACAAACTGGGGCTTTGCGGTATCAACCAAACCACCGTAATACTCTTTCGACCTTTCAGAAGCGAAGATGTAGCCATCAGCAAGGGGACTGAGGATTTTGAAGAGTGCACGTATAAAGCCAGGCATAGAGGTGTCGTTGAGATGCCAAAGAACTTTCTTTCCGGCTAACCGGCCAGCAATCACACCCTTAAACTGCCAGCTACCACCACTTACGTGAACGATTTGAGCAGAACTTTTTCCAAAAAATCGAATTAACCCAACGACTTCGAACATCGAAAAGAAAAAATAACGGATCGCCGCTCGCCGTTCCTTAGTAATTCTGGAAAGCAAAACCTGCTTATAGGAAACGCCCCGCTTTTCACAAAAATAACGAAACGGTTCAGAATTGTCACGGGGCAACACCAGTATCGTATCAGCTGAGCCTTTCAGCCCTTCCGCTACCGCGATCATACGAACCTGCGGGCCGCCAAGCTTACCTTCCTCAATCACGTTTAATACTTGAATCATCAATATTCAGCCATTCCGCTCATCTGGACCCTGGATTCATTTTCATCATACCTAAAATGAATGTAAGCGCTCCACGAACCCCATCTTAACCGCCTGACCGAAATTCGCCAGAATCAAAGCCTCTCAATAAGGAGGCTGATGATGAACCACCAACTTACATCCAGGCGTTCTGGCTGGGGCACTTGCACCACGCTTTTTCATTGGGTGAGTCTCTGAGTCTTTATGCTCATGAACAGGGATTGTGCTTTGCTGACCTGATGGCCTGGCGGCAACGGCTGATGGTCCAGGCGATTGTCGTTCCCGACAGGCACCGCCCTAATCGCTTTGTCAGTGTGGCGGTGGCCACATGATGCGCCCGGAATTAACGATGTCGGTGTATCTTTGCCGGGAGCCGGTCGAAATGCGCAAATCCATCGACGGTCTTTCGCTGCTGGTCCAGGAAGCGATGGAACTGAATCCGTTCGACGAAGCCGTATTCGTGTTCTGCAATCGCCAGCGTGACAAGGTAAAGATTCTGGCCTGGGAACGGAACGGCTTCGTGCTCTGGTACAAGCGCCTGGGACGGGTTGATCCCGGACTTTTTTTCAGCCAGTCCAGCTCCATTTTGAGCTTGCCGATCTTACTGTAGAGCTGCTCAGGCCGCTGATGCTCGACCACCGGCTTTGGCCCCCGCTTGCCCTCAAACAGGCTCTTGGCCTGCTCCTGAATGGCCTTCTTCCACAGCCCGACCTGCACCGGGTGTACCCCGCATTCCTGGGCAATCTCATTGATAGTCTTCAGGCCCCTTACAGCCTCAAGACCCACTTTGGACTTGAGTTCGGGACTGTGTACCTTACGTTTTTGAGCCTCGCTCATTTTTCATATCCTGGTTGCCGGATAGCAGCTTAAACTATTGTTTGGAATATGGGGTCCACTTTAATTTGATTTAAAAAAAAATAAAGAAAACTCACCTCTAGGCCCTAAACTCAAATAATAATTGCAGCACCACTTATTGTCCAAGAATTTTGCAGACTGAAGAAATTTCTCCACACACAAAAACTCCTGATAATCAAAAGCCTTATTAATTATACTGTTTAATCCGATTTGGACTCGAACCAATGCTGCGAGCTCTAAGGAAATGTGTAAGTCTGCCCTCAGAATGTAACACAGCAAATATAAACCAAATTGGAGGGAAAACTATAGAAAACGAAGCTGACAGAAAAAATAATGCAACGATCAAATATTTAATCGAGGCTAAACCATAGGTTAACAAGCATCTCCCTACAAAATATGATATAAAAATCCAGAATATTAACCCCAATTCTACAGAGTATTTAGCGAAAGCTGAAACATTACCAGATTTACCAGAAATGTAACTACTTATCTGATATTTATCAAGTATAAATTCAGCAACGAAATCATAAGACCCTGAACCTCGACCTAGCGGAAACTCAACGACACTAAGAATGCCAATTGTAATATTCAACACTCTCTGGCCAACGGAAGCATCTACAAGAAAAAGATGCCTCGGATCCTCGAAGAGAAGACGAACAGCGTAGCCCGCTCTACCAAAATCTAACACATTTACTAAAATTACAAGAAGTACAAGTAAGCCCAAGCCAAAGATCAAATGAACAAATCTAAATTTGGCGTATATAGCCAATACGAAAATAAGCAACAACAAACCACCCGTCCCAGATTTGGTTAATATAACCATTACAACGCAAAGAAAAATGGTTGTTTTTAAATAATAGACCTGACCTCTCGACTCGCTTAAGAAAATGGCTATCGCAAAGTAAAATACTGCCATTGCGCCAGCAAAGCCCGGTTCGGCAGAAAACCCACTGGCGCCACGAGATCCTTCCATATTTAGTATTTTATTGTTCTAACAAACTGCCCTAATGTACTAGCAAAGACGTTCGGGAATAGATAATGAAAGACAATCGCAGAAATATTAAAAACTACAACCCAAAAGATAAATTTTGCATTAATAAAAACTGAATACTTTCTAAAAAAATGATATAAAATAAATGCAATAAAAAGGCCAAAGGATTTTCGTAAAGAAAAATATGGCTGATCGATGTTAATATATATCAGAGACAAACTCGCTAAGCCAAAAAATAAAATTTCATCAATACTAAATTTTCGCATTCTCTCACTAAAAAAAAGTAGTAAAATGGGAATCAAAAAAACTGGTTGAACGTCAGTACCTATTGGCACCGGTGAAAAAAAAGGAGAAAAAGCAAAGAAAAAAGCGATCAGCGCTAAAAAGGATTCTATTTTTCGTCGGCTAATTTTTTTACTAAAAATAATCTCAAATTCGATCGTTTTAGCCAAGCGAACATCCCTCATTTATTTAAGAATTTACAATCAATAAAAGCCACTAATTCAAATTAACACCTACAGTATCTCCTCGATCGTTTTCACACGATACCGCTCCACCGACCCGTTCACAGCGCGTTCTGGGAACAGCTTTCTTATAACTAAAAGTCTGAATGAACAGAGCTGTAAACATTTCGGCAAAATTCTCCAGAGTACGGTTTTTCGCAAGGAGACCTTTAAATTATCGAGGGAACCGCCAAATTTATAAATTGAAATCAGATTATGCATTTATGGAAAACGTCTTATTTTAATCGAGATTGATCAAAACCAAGAGTTAAGACAAGCTAATTTTATACAGGCCTGTGGCCGTAAAGCTGTTGGGTGCAGGGACCTTGCGCGGCGGTTTCATGCGGCCCCGATGATTCAATTGTTGGTGCTTTTTGAGCACTCGGTAGAATGAGGACTCAGACGCCAGGTAAAGCCCTTTGTCAGCCAGTCGGGCCACGATCTGTGACGGTGGCAAGCTCCGGTACTCCCGTTCATTGCAGGTATCTAGAATGGCCGCTTCTTCAGCGTGAGTGAGCTGGTGTGGCTGAACAACGCGCTTCGTTTGCGGACGTTGATCTTCCGCTACAGCGCCATTAGCCTGTCGCCAGCGCTTCAACGTGCGCTGACTCAGCTCCATCAAGTCGGCCGCCTTGTACCGGGCTGCGCCACTGGCGACAGCCTCGTCATAGTCGTTTAAAAGCCTTGTACGTTCGGTCAGCGGTGTTAGTTGTCCTCGCTGTCCAGGTCCTCGCCGTACAAGGCTTCGAGCTTTTTTGACAGCACCAACAACGAGGTTGTTTCTGCCAGAACCCGGTCTTTACGGCGAACTTCCGCTTGCAGCTTTTTGATGGTCTTACGGGCATCTCGCTGCTGCTTCTGAGCGGCTTTCCCTTGCCCTTCTTGCAGACCGGCCCCGTGTAGGCAGGCCTCTTTCCAGCGTTGCACCTGCTCGGAATAAAGACCTTTCTGGCGGCAATACGCACTCAGTTCGGCTTCGGACAAAGAGGCCGTTTCGATCACGACGGCCAACTTGGCTTCAGGAGACCAATCGTCTCCAGCATTACGATAACCCGGCACAGGCACCCCTTGTTGTCGACACTGTTTTAACCAATTATACAGAGTCACTTCGGATATGCCTTCCTCTGCGGCCACCGACACCACACTGCGGTTCTGCGGAGGTAACAACTTCTTCAGCACTGAGGCCTTTCGTTCTTCGGAATACCGTGGCATGACTGCTCTCACACCGCCCAATCTGACATGAATTTAGGCGAAATCGCCAACTGGACAACTAGGCTGGCAGAGGGGGGTAATCCCAAGAACAAAAGAGATCGACATCCCTAATGCACGCACCAGAGCACTACCGATTCCTCCGCGAACTAATTTGGAAGAACGGATATGAGATCTACTGGCATTCATTCGCTTCGACCAACCTAGGCTGCTTACCAAGGGTAATCGTTATGGATAACCTCATTAACCTTAGTGGCCGCTTTCTTTATCACCAGGCCAATATCGCTTGGCACCTTCGTAATCAGGCTTATCTAGCAACCCTGCGTTTTGCAGAAAGGATACAACCTCCAGAATCGTCAACGACGGTTCATCCTGTGATACGTATGGGTTATTCACGCTCTCATTGACAATGCCCTCGTAATTATAGGCGATGTCTTTGTAGATTCCCCTGAACGCGGGCAAAACCGCAAAATATTGCTCCAGCTCTACCGATCTCCGCGTTTCTTCATCGCTCATCAATTCTTCGTAAAGTTTTTCCCCCGGTTTGGTTCCGATCTGCTGTACTTCCATTTGTTCAGGGTTAAACCCATAACCAGGGGCCAGCTCCTGAATCATGGCATTCGCGAGGTCTTCGATTCGGACCACCGGCATCTTGGTAATAAATACTTCTCCACCCTGCGCGAGTTCCGCAGAGTCGATGACCAAGCTTACGGCGTTTTCTATGCTCATCACAAACCGTGTCATTTCTCTATCAGTCAGGGTTACTGGACCACCCTTGGCAATCTGGTTGTGAAAGATCGGAATAACCGATCCGCTGGACCCCAGTACGTTGCCGAATCGGGTGGAGGCAAAGATCGGGCCTTCTCCCCGCTTACTGCTGTTAGCGGCAGTCATCAGGCGCTCACCCATTAGTTTGGATGTACCCATGACATTTGTAGGATTTACTGCCTTGTCAGAACTGGTGAAAATCACACGCTCGACCTTGTTCTGTGTCGCAGCGGCGATAACGTTCTGCACCCCAAGGATGTTGGTTTGTACAGCCTGGTCGGGAGAGCGTTCGCAAAGGATCACGTGTTTGTAGGCGGCTGCATGGAACACAATGTCGATACCGTTCATACGACGGCATAGCTCGTCATTGTCGCGGATGTCCGCGACGAAGAAACGAGCCCTGGGATCATCCAGCCAGGTCTGGTCCAGGAAAAACAGTTGGCTTTCGTTATTGTCGATGCCAATAACTTCTTCCGGGCTGTATTGTTCACTCGTCAGTAACTGGCGTATCAGTTCCGAGCCTACGGTTCCACAAGCACCGGTGACCAGTATGCGTTTGTTCTTGAGTACAGAGGTCATGCGTTTGTCCGTTGTTTCAGGAAGTAATTCACCGTGGCTGTCAGGCCCTGAGTCAGGGTCATTTCAGGCTGCCATTTGAGCCTGGTGCGCGCCTTGGTAGTGTCTGAATAATTGCGTTTTACGTCACCGACGCGTGTGTCACCGTTTATTACGTTGGCATTTTCAACACCCTTTTGCCGAAGGATCTCCACCAATTGTTCGGTCATTTCCCCCACGGTGGTTTCCCGGTTACTGGCAATCTGAAAGGTTTCGCCACCAATGCCCGATTCCGTTGCCGCAACGGTGATGGCTCTTGTCAGGTCGTCTATGTAAATGAAATCCCGAGTCTGGGCGCCATCCCCATAGATTTCCAATGTCTGCCCTCCCAGCGCCTGCTTAATAAACTTAGCCACTACGCTGCTTTTATGGACAGAACCCGGGCCATATACATTTCCAAACCGCAAAGCCACGGTATCGATTCCAAAACTGCGTTTGTAAGCGGAGCAATAGCCCTCGCCCGCCAGCTTGCTGGCTCCGTAGGGCGACACAGGATGCGAAGGCAACTCTTCATGAATAGGCGGCTCTACTTCGCCGATCGGAGCGCCACTGGAAGCAAAAATAAAGCGGCTGATCTGATTGTGCCTGGCAGCTTCCAGCATATTGAAAGTGCCCAGTACATTGGCCATGCAATCCTTGCGTGGATCTTCCACGGAGGGCCCAACACCCGTGTTGGCAGCTAGGTGTACGATGACATCCACGCCATTGGCGACGGCCTGGGTAAAGGATTCGTCCAGGATGTCGCCGACCGCCAGCTCTACCCGTCCGGCGTTTTCGGTCAGCTGGGCACTGTTCTTTTCGGCAAAGTCCGCCACCAGGGCCAAGTCATCCCGGGTGCCAGTGCTCAGGTTGTCCAGTACGCGAATGTAATGGCCGCCCTCGGCCTGCAGAGTCCGGATCAGGCTGGTGCCGATAAAACCGCAACCGCCGGTAATGAGCCATTTCATCCCCATTTCACCCCCTTGAAGATAATGTCTTTGCGTATGTTGTCACGGTATTTTTCAACAACGTCAAACAGCCCGTTCATGACTTCGTCTGTCAAATAGTGAGGTTGAACGCCAATATTTTGCAGTCCCTGATAACTCGGATTGTAGTAGTGCTTTTCCGCTTCTTTTCTTGGGTTGGGTATTGATTTCACCTCTACATCATGGCCCCTGGCCTTGCCTACCCTGTCGGTCAATTCGGCCAATTGATTAACGCTGAACGTTTCCATGATCTGATTGAAGATGCGAAGTTCGCCTGCTTGAGCCGGCGTCTTTTCAGAGGCATGGACACATTGCAGGGTATCCTTAATGTTCAGATAGCCCCGGGTCTGTCCCCCTTTACCGTATACCGTGAGCGGATAACCAACGACGGCCTGGGTAACGAACCGATTAACAATCGTTCCAAAAATTTCGTCGTAGTTGAACAACGTGCTAAGCCGCGGATCGATCTGAGATTCTTCAGTTTCAGTACCGTAGACCGGTCCCTGCATAAGGTCTGTGACCTTCAGGTCCCACATGCGCACGGCAAACCACATCAGATCAGTGTCCATCACCTTGGTGGTGTGGTAAAGACTTCCAGCCGCCCGAGGAAACAGGAAAGTGCCCTTTCTGCCTTTATGCTCAATGTCGATCCAGCCTTCCTCAATATCAATGTTTGGAGTGCCATACTCGCCCATGGTGCCAAGCTTGATCACGTGGGTGTCCCGGGAAAAGTCACGAACCGCCCACAGCAAATTGTTGGTCACACGCAGATTGTTGGTGAGGGTAATATCTGCATGTTTGTAGTCCATCATGGAGTATGGCGCGGACGGCTGCTCGGCGTAATGGACGACAGTCTCTGGCAAACCGGTAAACTTGCTGTCCACTGCCCACTGGTAGTTCACCCGCCCATCAAACAGGCTTCGCATAGCCTCCGGATCTGTAAGGTCGCCGATAACGACCTTGATTTCCTTGCCGGTTTTCTTGTGCCAGATTTGTGCACGCTCTATGAGATTGGGGACCGGGTAGAGCATACCGGTATCCAGTTCTATACAGGCGTTGCGACGGAAATAGTTATCAACCACGGTGACCTGATGGCCACGGTTGGAGAAGTACATGGCGGTGGGCCAGCCGAGGTAGCCGTCGCCGCCGAGAATCAGAATATGAGACATTGATAGAATCCTGTCGTTTGCTTTTGAGATGAACTCCGGCGTTTTCAGCCGTTTTCGAGAGTTACTGGTAGCTCCAGCCCATGCTTTTTCAGCAATGCATGGCGCTGGGCGGTTTTCAGATCTTCTTCAACCATTTCTGCACACATTTCCTGAGCAGTGATCTCTGGTACCCAGCCGAGCCTTTCTTTGGCTTTTGTAGGGTCACCCAGCAGAGTCTCAACTTCTGCAGGGCGGAAGTAGCGTGGGTCTACCTGCACAATCACGTCTCCGGGCTTTAAAGCCGGAGCAAGGTCGCCCTCTACAGAATGGACGATGCCTTTCTCTGCCAGTCCTTCCCCTTCAAAGGCCACGGTGATTCCAAGTTCTCCGGCAGACCAGGCAATAAACTCCCGAACGGAATACTGTTTGCCGGTGGCGATGACGAAATCTTCTGGCTCGTCCTGCTGCATCATCATCCACTGCATGCGCACATAGTCTTTGGCGTGGCCCCAGTCTCTGAGCGCATCCATATTACCCATGTACAGGCAGTCTTCCAGCCCTTGTGAAATATTGGCCAAGCCCCGGGTGATTTTTGCGGGTTACAAAGGTTTCACCTCGGCGCGGGGATTCATGGTTGAACAGTATGCCGTTACAGGTGTACTTGCCGTAGGCCTCCCGGTAGTTAACGGCAATCCAGTAGGCATTGAGTTTGGCCACCGCATAAGGCGACCGGGGTGGAAGGAAGTGGTTTCCTTTTGCGGGGTTTCCTGTACTTCACCGAACAGTTCCGATGTGGATGCCTGGTAAAAGCGTGTCTTTTTTTCCAGGCCCAGCAGGCGGATGGCCTCCAGCAGGCGCAGGGTGCCCATGGCATCAACATCGGCGGTATATTCCGGAGCCTCAAAGCTCACCGCCACGTGGGATTGCGCCCCTAGGTTGTATACCTCATCAGGCTGAACTTCCTGGAGGATGCGGGTGAGATTGGAGAAATCCGTCAGGTCACCGTAATGCAGCACGAAATTCTGGCTTGCTACGTGGGGGTCCTGGTAAATATGGTCTACTCGCTGAGTATTGAATGACGAGGCCCGGCGTTTGATTCCGTGTACTTCGTAGCCTTTCTCAAGGAGAAATTCGGCGAGGTAGGAGCCATCCTGGCCGGTGATGCCGGTGATTAGGGCTTTTCTATTCATGGGCTGTGGGGTCCGTGTTTTTCCTTTGTTCACCAGTACCAGAAAAACCGCTAGGAGGAACACAAGGAAAACGCCGAGCAGAGTGGCTAGAATGCAAATTATTGCGCGCTTTGGTTCGATTTTTTCCTGTGGGACAACCGCTGGGTCTATGGTTTTGAAGACATATTCTTGCTGAGAATTTGCCATCATGACGGTTCGGTTTTCGCTTTCTATGAGTTGGTAGAACACCTGCTGCATACCGGCGATGTTGGTTTCCTGAAGCTTGCTTTCCAGGTAGTCAATACTGGCTTCGGCTTCCTGTACATCCTGTTCGCACATGTGCTCGTTAATGTCTTTCACCAACCACTACACCCATTGCCTGGCTGCCAACGAGGAGAAGCTCTTTATGGCTACTGTAATCATACCATTGTCTCTGCTCTCGGTGGCGGAGAGCTGTTCTTTAAACGCTTTAACCAGGTCCCAGTCAGTGGGCTTCAGGCTTTTACCATCGCTATCCATTGCCCATTCGCCCGTTGCTGGGCTGTATATCTCTTTATCGTAAATCCATTTACCTTGGCCCTTGTCCCAGACCTCTGCAGCCATCAAGTTCACGCTCAGACTATGTCGATGGATAAACTCCGTCAGGAATGTGCGGAATTGCAGCACCGCTTTGGCGATATCACAGTAAAGCGCGACTGCTCACTACTTACTCAATATCTAAATTTGGAAAATTACTTTCTAACGCTGAAAATGGCTTTTGGGTCGCAATCAGTGACAATACTTGGAAAACATCATTCCAATATTGGAAAGCGAACGGATTATATTTCCAGATCTGGAAACACATCTCGTCCAATAATGCCTGCGATTTTTTAAAATAGCCTTTCCAAATGCGGAAATCTGAAAATTTAACCGATTGATTTTTAAAGACTTTAAAAAATTGATAAGGGCCTCTTATCAGCTGTCTGTCGTTTCAGTCGAGCAAACGCACCGGTACTTTGCCCGCCCGTGATGGGTTAATCAGCGGTTTGAACACGTCATCCAGGCGGACAACCCAGTGGGCCATGCTGGTGCAGCTGATCTCATGACCCAGACGTTTGAGCATGTGTTCCAAACGATACAGAGGCAGGCCATCGGCGTATTTCG
>Ga0307964_1001136_pt1 | contig 10840 bp, 12 predicted proteins | sample OrgLakmetagen596_FD_201823 | JGI IMG/M metagenome (GOLD analysis project Ga0307964, IMG submission 201823) | Saline water microbial communities from Organic Lake, Antarctica - #596 | ecosystem: Environmental > Aquatic > Non-marine Saline and Alkaline > Saline | place: Antarctica: Organic Lake... | reverse complement strand
GTCAACTATCTTGTCCGGTCCATCGCCCTCGCTGACTTAATTCGCACGTTCAATTGGTCGCAACCGCCGCAACCGCCGCAACAGAACCAACAAACGCCAAACATGACCTATTGCCCAGCTGTAACAACCAAACACCAATATGAAGAGCCCGAACATCAACCATTCAGGGACCTGAAAAGCGTCCCCCAGAATGCCGACGCAGGCCAAAAGAGCCGCCAGAACCGTTATCACCAACAACGCCTGGCGATCCGCGAACCCTGCTCGCAGGAAAATATGATGCAGGTGATCCCGGTCTGGCACCATCACAGACTGCCCCTTTCTCGCCCGACGGATCATAATCGCCACCATATCCATTAACGGAATGGCACAGATCCAAAGCGCGGTCACTGGCCGCAGAGCACCAGTATCCGGCTGTGCGCCGTTGACCAAAAGCCAAACAATAGAAAACCCGATAAACATAGAACCTGCATCGCCCATAAAGATCCTTGAGCGAAACAGAGGAAGACGCAGGTTTGCCGCCAGGTATGGAAGCAGAGACATTATGATGGTCACAGCCAGAGCAAGCTCAATATGAAAACCCGGAGTTGCTGCAAACAGCAGCGCCAGAGCCCCAAGCGTGACCAGGCTCATACTACCGGCCAGCCCATCCATCCCATCCAACATGTTATAGGCGTTGGTCGCACCAATAACCGCCGCCACAGTAACCGCCGGCCCCAGCCAGCCGAGCGATAGGTCACCCACACCCAACACATTACCAAAACTGGTCAGATATACGCCCGAGCCATAAGACAACAACGCCCCCAATGCCACTTGCGCCCAAAGCCGGAACTGGGCGGGAATACCCTTTGCGTCGTCAATAGCCCCCAGCATCACGAGCATAAGCGAACACAACAAATAAATACCAAAGCCCTGCGTCAACGGCATCGAGGTCAGCCATGCGATCAGCAGCCCTGCAAAGGCACTCAACCCGCCAATCAGTGGGACAGCGCCCTTGTGAGCTTTGCGATGGTTTGGCACATCCACCAGGCGCACCTTGCGGGCGAAGGGCCGTAGGATCGACAGCGTGACGACCGAAAAAAATATCGCGATCAAGCCAGTAAGGATTGCCGCTTGCATAAATAAATCCTTGGAGAAATAAATAACGTGGGGACGGTTGGGAGGTAAGCGTTCATTCGACGACGTAGTTGATCTTTTTACTTCACGTCACGCAGTGGCCTTAGTAAGCCCGGCGAGATCTTGTACTGTTTCTTGCCTTCAGCCAACACGATCACGCTCTTGCGATTGATCTTGGTAACGATGCCAAACACCGGGCCTTCCCGGCCCTCGAAGGTTACTTTCAGTCCCACTCGCAATTGACTCAGGGCCTGCAGGGTTTCCTGGTCCTGCAGTTCATCGATGCGCTGGCAGATATATTGATTCAGCTCCAGCAACTGATCGATGCTCATATCGTCAATGCGCATGGCTGAGCGCCTCCGATTGGCCGTGCTGTCTGTCAGGGTGACGGGGGTCAATCAGTGATCGTAATGGATTCTCGGCGAACCGGGTTTTCCAGAGTCTTGGTGTCAGGTCTGCCACCTCTCTGGCCGGATGCTGGCTGATGCGCTGCAGAACATCCACCAGATACGTGTAAGGATTGATGTCATGCAGTTTGCAGGTACTGATCAGGCTCTGGATGATGCCCAGGTGCTCAGCCCCCAGTTCGGTCCAGCAGAACATCCAGTTTTTCTTGCCCATTGGAATGGGCCGCAAGGCTCGTTCCAGGTGGTTGGTGTCCGGTTGTACGTCCGGGTTTTCGAGGAACACGGTCAGGCTCGCTTCGCGACTGAGCACGTAGTTCAGAGCCCTGGTCAGCGGATCGCTGGGCAACAGGCCACCGTTTTCCAGCTGATCCCGGCACCACTGGAAGAAGTCGCTGACCACTGGCTTTGAGTGGTCCAGCCGGTACTGGCGCTTCTTCTCGCCGGTCAGTCCCTGGGTTTTGATGGTCTCTTCGTTCTGGTACAGCTTCGCGATCTGTTGCAGGGCCTCGGTGGCCTTTTCCGGATGGTCATTCTGGGCGTCGATAAAATATCTTCGGCTATGCACCCAGCATTGAGCGTGGGTAATGCCTTCTTGGGCCTCGGCATAGCGGGCATAGGCGGCATAACCGTCACTGATCAGGGTGCCACTGAACTGGTCGTTCAGGACCTTCTCGATGTGCAGTCGGCCTCGACTGTTCGAGTAGGTAAACACAACTTCATCGGCATCGCCGTAAAGCGGCCAGAACCAGCCGGATTTCATCTTGCCTTTCTGCGGGCCCGCCCGGCCCTGGTGGCCGGCCTTGATGGGCGTTTCGTCCATGGCCAGCACCCGGCTGCGCAGAACGTTGTCGGTCTGGGCATCCACAATGGGCCGCAGCAGAGCAATGGCCCGCTTGACCAGATTGGTCAGGGTGCTGCGGCTGACAGTGATACCGGCTTGGCGGATGCGCTGATGCTGGCGATACAGCGGCAGGTGGAACTGGAACTTGTCCACCAGCAATCCGGCCAGCAGGCTGACATCGGCCAGGCTGTTGTCCAGTACGTTGAACGGTGCGGCGGTGGTCACCGGCTTCTCGGTCCCTTTAAGCCGGAAAACCGGGCGCTGGCACTTGAGTACCACATAGCTGGAGGCCCGCTGGGCCAGGCGATAGGTGGTTCTGGTGCCGATGATGTCGTACTGACCCGCGTCCGGCCCGGTCAGCTCCGGCGGCAGCTGTTCGATGACTTCTACCGGCACATCGGCGGTAAAACGCAGGCCGGTGTCGTTCAGGCAGTCGTCGTCCCGCTGTTTCTTACCCGTTCCGCGTTGATAGGCCCCAATGGTGCGTTTCTCATCTTCCGGCGGTTTCTCCGGGATGGGGGCATCTTCTGCCTGGAACAGGCTGTCCTGTTCCGGAATATCATAAACCTGCTTCTCGGATTTAGGGCCGAAAAGCTGCTTTTTGAACCAGTTCAGCTGATGGATTAGCTGGCGAACGGATTCAGCATGGGCGTCTAACTGCGCCCGCAACAGGGCATTCTCCTCGGCCAGGGCCGAGTAAGAAGGTGTGTTGGAATTGGGAGCGGAAGCCGTTGATTTCATGGCTGATATTATACCGCAAGTCAGCGACTTATGCCCCTCGAAAACGCTTGAATTGACGGTATTTCTGCACCTCGATGCCATCGATCAGCAACTGCAGATCGGTCAGGGTCAGGGCCCGCTGACCGGAGGCGGATAACGGTATCCGGAACTGCCCCTGCTCCAGGCGTTTCGCCCACAGGCAATAGCCGGTGGCGGTGAAATACAGCATCTTCATCTGGGTCTTGCGACGATTGACGAAGACGAAATACTGGCCGCTGAGCGGATCGTGCTTAAGCTGATTCCGGACCAGGGCACTCAGGCCCCGGAAGGATTTGCGCATGTCGGTAGGCTCAGTGCACAGCCAGATCCGGGCCTGGCTATCGAGCCCGATCACCCGTTCTGGCTCAGCCGAAGTTCCACCCCGTTGCCAAGGCTCAGAACGATGTTCCAACCCGGACCGGACGACGTCGACGCGCCCATCAGTGACGACAGATCCAGGAAACCGGCCTCGCCGGAGCCCGCCGAATCAGCAACCGGCTCCTCGCTCAGACGCTTGCGCCAGTTGCAGAAGCTGGCATAGCCAATGTCCTCCTGCTTGCAAAACTGCATGGCTGACACACCGCTGTCACGTTGCTGATCAACCAGGGCTTGCCATTGTTCCGGAGAACGGTGCTTTTTCATGGGGATAACCTCGTGTTGGTGAGTGAGAGGTTACTGTAGGGAGAAATTCACTGGGGTGGCAGGACGTCTTGGAATGAACGCTTACGTTGGGAGAGCCTTCAGAAAATCACAGGCGCAGATCAGCAGCACCCAGTCGTCCGTAACATCCACCTGGCAGCCAAACTCTTGCAACTCCCTGACCCTATCGATCACCCGGGTATTGCGCAGATCCGGGCAGTTCTCCTTAAAGGTGAACCCCATTACCAACACCCGTGCGTTCGCTACCGTGTGACCGGCCTTAATCATCCGTTTTACGAGTTCGGCGGCTGCATAAGGCCCCATACCATCATTGACGCGACGACCTGCGAGAATGATTTCCGGGTGGTAACCAATGGCCTGGGCCAATACCCAAGCAACAAAAAATCATCGACAGCTCATTCATTAACGCAATGTTCAAATCACGCTGCGTGTTCTCAATCACCTTCGCCGCTTCCGCCACTTTGATCGAGCTCGCCTTGTGAGTGCCGGCGGTGATCACTGCTGCGTAAAGGGCACCCGCTCCAAAACCGGCACACAGACCTCTTCCGTGGCAATGAATATCTGGCATTCTTTGAGGCTTCCCGCAGAATCCGTAAATGAAAGGCCTGACGCCGCATCAAGCTCCGCCGGAGAAACCTCCCAGGTTACATCCTTGCCAGCTTTCAATTCAGCAATACGCACGCTGTTGATGTCAAACCCACATAACCCAACTTGTCCGCAGCCTTTTCAATACTGGCTTGAGAATGCCGAACATCCCCTGCCCGAAATTCGCGGTACACCGGCTCGCCCGCAATCATGGACGCCGCCCATTTGGGTATAACCGCCGCATACCCACCGTTAGGGTCCTGGCGTTGACCGAACACATTAAAATACCGAAGCCCAATCGTTTTAAACCCGTAGGTACGTGCAAACACATCCGCATAAAGTTCGTTTACATACTTAGTGACTGCGTAACGCGAGAGCGGCTTGCCAATGGCATCCTCCACCTTGGGCAGCGCCGGATGGTCGCCGTAGGTGGAACTCGAGGCCGCATTGGTGGTAACGGGGTCATTAATAGAGCGAAGTACAGACCCTAAGGCCGCCTGATGCAGAACGTAATCCACACCTTCACAGGCCCGCTGGCAATCAGCCAGGTTACAAATATCCCCCTCTATAAATTGAAACCGGGCCCACTACTCTGCGCTGACCAGGGATTGCACCTCATCCAGGTTGTGCCGGTAACCGGTCGCAAAGTTATCGAGACCGATGACTACTTGGTCCAACGTCAATAAGTGCTCCAGCAGGTTGGAGCCGATGAAACCGGCTACGCCGGTGATTAGCCAGGTGTTGGGGTTATCGCGAAGTGTTGTGCAAAGTGCGTGATACGGAGTCATCACTTAGTGGCAGCCTTTTCAGTTGCATATTTAAATGGATTGCCAAAGCGCTCACTGTACAGCTCACCTATCAGTTTCGATCCTTCATAATTCAAGTGCCCACCATCCTTATACAACGGCGTGTCGTTTAATTCGGAATAGCACATTTCGTCGTCACACATAATTTGCACTGGATCAATAACAATCAACTGATCAAATTGCTCAGAAAGTAGATCGACGAATTCATTCCAATCACGAAAGCTCTTTTGGTAATTTGTACGATCCATGTGACAGTTTTTTTCAAGGTCAAACCGAAGATTATTCAAAGTGCAGTCGGATACGTCGTAATCAAACGTAGGGTTGCCTTTTATCAGAACCGGGGTAGACCCATATTCACTGATTTTCTCGATTGTTTTAACCATCGAATCGCGAAAGATAGCCAACTCTGGAGATTGCGGAGGAATCTGATCGTTACTGAATAATCCAGTATTGTAATATTTATTGAAAGACCCTCCCAAGATAAAAAACTCATAATGGCAAGGAAGTAATTGCGTTTCTATAACCCGATTCCGCGCACTGAAATTATCGTGCCAAACAAGCTCACCGTCCTGTCGGTAAAAGCGTTCAACATCAACCAAGAAAGGTGAACTACTCTGAGTTACATCGTAACCACGCAAGCCCGCCCTAGTTGCCAATGTGTCGATCATCCCACTGAAATGATTTGCGTGTGAGTCACCAACTAGAAGTATATCCACTCCCGGCTTGTTAATACCCAAAACACAATCTTCCGGCCCACGAGGAGAGGTGACTGGGCCTTCGTTGCATCGCCCGCGTATCTCATCGGCATATGACAAAACCGCTTTAGATTTATGCGCAACGACCTCATCAAAACGCCCCGGCATGCCTTCCACTTGAATAGCGTAAACCGCAGCGGAGCCGAATATAGCGGCGGGTAAAATAAAGCCGCTGCTGGCCACTTTAGCCCACTGGGCGTAACGAAACGTGCGGGCGGGTTTCTCAATGAACAAATAAGTCAACGTAGCGAGCAATAGTGTTGCAGTTACCACGCCTACTGACACAAGCAGCGTCAGCTCCACCAACTGTAAATTCAAAAACGCAATAATGGGCCAATGCCAAAGATAGGCGGGATACGACACCTTACCGATACCAACAGCTAATCGGCTAGACAACAACCTTCCCAAAACCGGGTCGCCAGCGCGTACAAAAGCAATCAATAAAAATGCCCCCACGCAAGGATACAAAGCATTCAACCCGGGAAACCAAGTTTCTGCAGTAAAGAACACATTGCCGTATAGAATCAAGGCAAGACCGAGGCTACCGAGCAACAGCCTAAACGCCAGGGGCACACGATCAAACACTGCCAAAGGCACACAAGCCAACACCGCCCCAATTAACAACTCAAACGCACGCGTAGGCATCAGGTAATAGGCGGCCGCCCGGTAGTTAATTGCGCCATACTCGGAAATGCCCAGCGCAACCAAAAGGGCCAGAACAACCACAACCAATAGATAGCCTCGCATAAACCGATACAGCAACAACAAAGTAACTGGCCAGATCACATAAAACTGCTCTTCCACCGCCAGCGACCACAAGTGAAGTAACGGTGTAGTTTCCGCACCCGCCCCGAAGTACCCTCCAACCGTATCCCACATATAAAAGTTGGCCGCAAAGAACGTCGAATACAGCGCGCTAACTGAAAAGTTTTCCAGCTCCGCAGGCAGCATCAGCACGTAAGCAAAAACGCATGTTACCAAGAGAACTGTAAAATAGGCTGGAGCTAATCGAATTACCCGGCGTTTATAAAAACTGCCAAAGGTGAACTGCCCCTTCTTCAACTCAGCGAGGATAATGCTTGTAATCAGATAGCCCGAAATAACAAAGAACACATCTACGCCCACAAAGCCGCCGCTGAAGCCTGGCAGTTGCAGGTGGTGCAGTATTACCAGCATTACCGCAATACATCGAAGACCGTCCACTTCTGGCCTATAGATCAGCTTCATTCTCGGGGCTCACTTTTAATGGTATTCATTCAGAACTCGTAGAAAACAGAAAAGCCTGTGGTCAGACCAGGTCACTAGACAAACACTCCAGGTAGGCACGCACCACCCGATCTTCGCTAAATGTCGCTTCCATCCGCCGGCGCGCTGCATCCCCTGCCCGCTGCCGCTCAGACGGCGCTAACTCATAAACCCATTTCATTTGCCCAGCCAAGGAATCGGCGCTGCGCGCCTCACACAACCAGCCCGTCACCCCAGGCTCTATCGCCTGCCTGCACCCCGGCACATCCGTAACAATCGCGGGTCGACCCATAGCCGCCGCCTCTAAAACCGTTCGGGGCATGCCTTCCCGGTAGGATGGCAACACCAACACATGGGCTTGCTCAATTAACGGCCGTACGTCGTCGGTTTCGCCCAGGTACTCAATCCAGCCCTGGGCCGTCCAGGCGCTTACCTCTTCTTCGGTGATAGCCGTACGATTACTCACCCCCAGCGGCCCGACCAGCCAGCAGCGCACATTAAGGCCCTGTGCAACCAACAACCCGCACGCCTGCGCGTATTCGCGAACGCCTTTGTCCCCCAGCAAACGGGCAATCATAATAAACGTCAGCGGCCCATCTTGGGGTAGCGGCGAAGCCTGAAACCGTTGCAGGTTCACCCCAGAGCCTGGCAGCAAAGTAAACGGTGTAGCGCCCAACAGACTCGCATCGCGAAACACCGACAGGTCTTCCTCATTCTGAAAAAACAAACGCCGCGCCCGTCGGTTCACCAGCCCGTACACCTGCCGTACCCGCCGAAACAGCCAGGAATCGTGAATAAACGCCGTACCCAAGCCTGAAATATTGTTAGCAAAAGGAATCTTTTGCAGCGCGCACGCCAGCCCACCGTAAATGTTCATTTTTACGGTGAAATTAAACACGAAGTCCGGCTTGTAGCGGCGCAGCGTCTGCCAAATAAATTTCAGGCTGCGCAATTCCGATATAGCACCCGTGCTTTTGCCATCAAGAGGCAGTGCGATGTGCTCTGCCCCCAATTCAACGACTAAGCGCTGACTGAAGTCGTCTGAGGGTGACAGACAAATGACTCTGGAGCCCTGAGCACGCAGGGCCAGAATGGTGCTGCGGCGGAAGTTGTAAAGGTACCAGGAGGTGTTTGAGGTAAGAAAAACTAACGATGGGCATGCGGTTTTCAAATCCATTCAGCCAATCGACTCCATCATGTAGTCTGGTGGAGTAACACCCAAAGACCTCAGAATCGTAGGCGCGTATTGACGACTATCAAACACCTGACGATCACTCACCGCGGGCTGAGATTGACCTTTCCAAATCAAAATACCTTTCGGCTGATGGTAGCCGGTGCCCGGGTCGCGTTGAATCAGAGAAAATCCGAGTTCCTCCAATTTATAGCGCCGACCATCGACAACGAGACTGCGATCTTTTGCAGCTTCAAGGCTACGCACTGTCGACAAATTCAGCGTGCTTCCTTTTTCGTCATAACGTTGAACCAGAACTTGCTTACCGCCCGAATCCGTCAGTCGGTGTAGAGCTTCTTTAAATCGGTTCAGCTCATCGACTGAACCAAACTCGAAGGCAACGTCTGGCTGCATCGCAAGTTTCATTTGAAAGGCACCAGTGAATCCGATTACGTTGGCCAGCATGACCTCGTTATCAAGTTTCAATTCCGGGATATATTCGCCTCGCTCAACTGCCTCCTGCCCCATGCTGGAGCACACAACCACATCATAACCATGCCGCTCAGCAAAGGTTTCGATTACGCCGAGCTGACTATCGAAAATATCCATGGCTTTAAGGATCGATTGGCTGTGGAACTGATCAAATCCTGTCGATTTTAGGGTGTAACCAAAATCTTCGGGAAAAGCATACTTCCAATAACGATGCATAGTGCCCGCAACATGATTTGAAAAAACTGCTGCGTAATCAGGCTTGCTGTCTTTTAAGGCATCCATAAAAACGTCAAATGCCACATGGGACTGCATAATCGCGCGCAGTGCCTTATTGTGAGCATCACGTTTTTCATTGACAAGGTGCGCACCAAGCTTGAAGCCCGTGGATAGCGAAACACCGGACCGAAACAGCTTGAGTCCGTCAAACGCATCTTTGAGACCAATACTCTTTGCGACAGCTTTGTTTTCACCGGTCAGTTTCAGATTGACACGCTGAAAGGCCGAATATTTCAGCGGAATGGTATCTTCTCCCGGAGCGAAGGTATCTGGGATATGAAACATGACGTTTTTATGTGCTTTTGGAGGAAAACTCTGAAGACTTCCACAAATGCCAACCTTTTTCCCTGACGCTGCCAAAGCATCCCAAATGGGTGGAGTAGCAGAAGCAGAGGACAAATCCTGATTTATATATCGGATATCGTGAACATCATTACTAACTCCTCTATGCATGGTGGGCCATGTACTCCATGGGTGCAATTCGCCCGCATCAACTGTATGAGTAGTGAGGCTTGATGCACCTTTGAGAAGTTTATGAAGGTTCGCTTCAGGGCGCTGCTGAAGATAAAAATCCACAACTTTCCAAGGGACTTCATTCAGCTCATATACAAGTACTTTAGTCATCATTATCTCCCTTATTAATTATAATCTTAATTGCGCTTAAGGGTGGTCGAAAATGCAAGAGCAGAATTTCTTAAGGAAGATCTCGATCACCATTTTCAACCCAGTCGCCACGCCCGCAGGCAGGCAGGCAGCGCAATATGCTCTGCCCCCAGCTCACTTTCCAGCCGCTGACTAAAGTCATCCGGAGGGGCGAGAGACAAATGACTCGGCAGCCCTGCGCACGCAGGGCCAAAATGGTGCTGCGGCGAAAGTTGTAGAGGTACCAGGAGGTGTTTGAGGTAAGAAGAACCGTATTCAAAGCAAACCCATTTCGTGGAATTAAAACGTTTATCAGGCCAGCTCACGCCTGCGCATCGATTTGCGATTTTTCCCGAAGGTGAATGGCAGTATCCGCCTCACCTCGCAATCGGCACACACAAACACTACAAAAATGACGATAAAGGCGTAGCGATAACGTGCTGCCGTACCATAGTTGAACACCACAAGACCATATACGGTCATGGCCAGCGCCATAAACAACAACCAGAACATCAGCTTTCTGGGCAACTGCTTCCAGGCAACGCGAATTATCAGGAAAAGCAGCAACAGCACTACAAGGTTCTCGGCTGCCTGGATTAACTGCAAAGGGTTCTCGGCCTCCCACGGCAACGGTTTTGACAAAAAATAAACACCACTAACCAACCCGGAGGTAACAAATTCCGCAGGGCTTGCAATGAACTCAATATTCTCGATATCACCGCCATCCTCCACGTACATGGCCCCGCGGAACTTGTTTAACTCCGGCAGGGCAATGGGTGAAACTGCTATTAATGTCACGAGCGCAATCAGCAAAACAGCAACTGCCTTTCCGGCAGAAATTCCGTTTCGCCGAATACCAAGCAGAACGTAAACCAGAAGGATTGGCCCAAGAATGAAAAAATTCTGAAACTTGATCATATACAGGAAATAAAGTGGCAATAACGCAAACCACCAGCGCCCCTCCCTCGTCCACTGAACGGCCATAACCATAAAAACAAAGACGAAGGTGTCCCGAAGGCCCATACCGGTATAGAGAGCCAAGCTTGGGTACAGTAAAAAGAACCAAAGCGAAACCGGCGTAAAAACCC
>Ga0307964_1001126_pt1 | contig 10889 bp, 6 predicted proteins | sample OrgLakmetagen596_FD_201823 | JGI IMG/M metagenome (GOLD analysis project Ga0307964, IMG submission 201823) | Saline water microbial communities from Organic Lake, Antarctica - #596 | ecosystem: Environmental > Aquatic > Non-marine Saline and Alkaline > Saline | place: Antarctica: Organic Lake... | reverse complement strand
CGACAAGACTCCCGGCTACCGTGCAGACAGTACAAAAATTGGACACGCATATTAATCAACCGCGCCAAGCTGGGAGTGCGCCGTGAATAGTGACAAGTCGGAGCTTCGTTGGGGGGTCGCGCAGCGCCTCGAGTTCATCGAGTTCCGCCTGTTCTGGGAGGGACACGTCAATCGCATCGACGTGATGCAGCAGTTCGGCGTCTCGGTGAACCAGGCATCCTCGGATCTGAATCGCTACATCGCGCTGGCGCCGGACAACATGGTCTACGACAAGAGCGCGCGCACCTATGTTCGCGGGCCCGACTTCGACTGCAAGTTCCGCCCGCCAGACGCCGCGCACTACCTCTCGCAGCTCCGCCTCGTTGCCGACCACGTGCTGGAGCGCGAGGACTGCTGGATCCCTGACCTGCCACCCTACGCATCCGCCCCGACGCCGGTTCGCGGCGTTGAGCCAGTGACACTTCGCTCGGTCGTCGGCGCCATCCGCCGGTCCGAGGCGATCGAGGTGAAGTACCAGTCCCTGTCCAGCCCGGAGCCGCGCTGGCGCTGGATTGCCCCCCACGCCATCGCGTTCGACGGCTTCCGCTGGCACACGCGCGCCTTTTGCCTTTCCGACGAATGCTTCAAGGACTTCCTGCTGTCCCGTATGCTCAAGATCCGCGGTTCGCGGGACAGCGACACGTCGGCCGACAACGACAGCGATTGGCACTCCGAGGTCACGCTGGAGGTGGGGCCCCACCCTGATCTCTCGGAAACGCAGGCCAAGGTCATCGCGCTCGACTACGGGATGCGAGGCGGCAAGGCGAAGATCAAGGTGAGGCGCGCGCTCCTCTACTACGCACTCAGGCGGCTTGGGTTGGACACCGACCCGGCCGCGCGGCGACCGCAGGACCAGCAGATCGTATTGCTCAACACTGTTCCTGGCGATCCTCCAGATTCGCAGAGCCCAGCAGACGCACCCAATTCCCGAGCAAATGCTCGGGGCGATTGAAAGATCGGATATCCCCAATGTCGTTTTTCGAAAAACCCATTCTCAACACGCCCTATGCCATGCCGACCCGCCATTGGGAGTTGGATGGCGAGGGGCGGCCAACGGACAGGATCATCAAATCACGCCGCCGGTCCGACCTCATCTCGGCGATGCCGCAATCGAAGAGCCGCAAGGGCGAGCAACAGGATGAGCTGGATCTCAGCACTGAGGGCTTGGGCGGCCTTGGCATCGACTTCAACGTCACCGAGTTCGTCAACGAGATCCGGCGCGAGGTGGATGTCTGGCGCACGCTGCCGAATCCGGCGCAATGGCAAGTCTCGCCGACGACGCAGCGGCTGTTGCAGCATTGGCGCGCCCTGCAAGCCGACGAGAGCCAGACCATTCGCCCCTTCTTTTGCCAGCTCGAGGCGGTCGAGGTCGCGATCTGGCTGACCGAGGTCGCGCCGAAGCTGGGCGCGCGGGGCAAGCGGTTCAAGGCGCGTCTGGAAGCGGCGAATGACGCCGCCAACCCGGACCTTTTCCGGATCGCGCTGAAACTCGCCACCGGTGCGGGCAAGACCACGGTGATGGCGATGCTGATCGCCTGGCAGACGCTCAACGCCGTGCGCAGCGCGAATTCCAAGACCTTCACGCGTGGCTTTCTGATCGTCACGCCGGGCATCACGATCCGCGACCGTTTGCGCGTGCTCCTACCCAACGATGCGGACAATTACTACCGCCGGATCAACCTGGTCCCTGGCGATCTGATGCAGGACATGCAGCGCGCCCAGATCGTGCTGACCAATTATCACGCGTTCAAGCTGCGCGAGAAGGTGCAGCTTACAAAGGGCACGCGCGCCGCGCTGGAGGGTCACGGAGAGGATCTCGAGACGCTGGAGACCGAAGGCCAGATGATCCAGCGGGTCATGCCCGAATTGATGGGTCTTGGGCGGATCATGGTTATCAATGACGAGGCCCACCATTGCTACCGGGAAAGGCCGGCCGCCGAAGTCGAGAAGCTCACCGGCGACGACCGGAAGGAGGCCGAGGAAAACCGCGAAGCGGCCCGGCTCTGGATCTCCGGGATCGAGGCGGCCAAGCGCAAACTCGGGCTGCAAGCCGTTTATGATCTCTCGGCCACGCCGTTCTTCCTGTCGGGCTCGGGCTGGCCCGAGGGCGTGCTCTTCCCTTGGGTGGTGTCTGACTTCTCGCTGATGGACGCCATAGAATGTGGAATCGTCAAGCTGCCCCGCGTGCCGGTGGCCGACAACGTGCCCGGCCAGCCTGAGCCGCTCTATCGCAATCTTTGGAAGGCCATCGGGAAGAAGATGCCCAAGAAGGCCAGAGGCACACCGCCGGACCCGCAAAAGCTGCCCATCGAACTGAAGGCGGCGATCGACGCACTCTACGGCCATTATGAAAAGACCTTCAAGCTGTGGCAGAATGAGCAGGTGGGCATTCCCCCGGTCTTCATCGTGGTGTGCAACAACACCGCGAACTCCCAGCTTCTGCGCGACTACATGGCGGGCTATGAGCGCGAGGATGCCGAGGGCAACCTCGAGACCGTCCCGGGCAAATGCCCGCTCTTCTCCAACTTCTCGACCGATCTCGAGCGGCTGCCGCGCCCGCGCACCGTCCTGATCGACAGCGCTTCGCTCGAGGCAGGCGGCGATATCGACAAGTCCTTTCGCGATGCCAATGCCGACGAGATCGAGGCGTTTCGCCGCGAACAGGCCGAGCGCAACATGGGCGGCGACATCTCCGACGCCGACATCCTCCGCGAGGTGATGAACACGGTCGGCAAGAAGGACCGGCTCGGCGAACAGGTGCGCTGCGTCGTCTCGGTCTCCATGCTGACCGAAGGCTGGGACGCCAACAATGTCACCCATATCCTCGGCTTGCGCGCCTTCGGCACCAAGCTGATCTGCGAGCAGGTCATTGGCCGTGCTCTGCGCCGCCTGTCCTATGACACCGGCGAGGATGGCCTGTTCCGCACCGAATACGCCGACATCCTCGGCATTGACGGGCTGAACTTCTCCGACGGGCCGCGCGTCGCCCCGCCGCAGCCGCCGCGCGACGTTGTCAATGTCCGTGCTGTAAGCCCCGAACGCGACGCACTGGAAATCACCTTCCCCCGCGTGCAGGGCTATACTGCCGACCTGCCGCCCGACCGGCTGGATGCAGATTTCTCGGGGCTGGAGCCTTACGTGCTCACCCCCGAAAAGGTCTCGGCCACCGTTGTCACCATGCAGGGCATCGTGGGCGAGGCCGAGAAGCTGACGCTCGATTATCTGAAGGCACAGCGGCAATCGACCATCGCAACCCATGTCGCCAAGCACATGATCTTCGAGAAGCTGCGCGACGCGAACGAGGCCCCGCGCATGCACCTCTTCCCGGCGGCCAAGCGCATCGTCAACCAGTGGCTGACCGAGGGCCACCTTGTCTGCAAGGGCAATACCGTTCCCGCCCAGCTTCTTTACCGTGAACTGGCTGACGAGGTCTGCGACATCATCTTCGGCGCGCTGATCGACAAGCCCGGCGGCGAGAAGATCCTGCGTGCGGTGCTCGACCCCTACAACCCGACCGGCTCCACCATGGGCGTCAATTTCAACACCTCGAAATCAACGCGCTACCAGCCCCGCCCGGACAAATCTCACATCAACTGGATCATCACCGACAGCGACTGGGAGGACAAGCTCGCCGCCCAAATCGAGGACCACCCGCGCGTGCTGTCCTACGCCAAGAACCACAATCTCGGGCTGGAAATCCCCTACCTGGTGGAGGGCGAACCTCGCACCTACCTGCCCGACTTCCTGATCCGGCTGGACACGCCCGAACCCACCACGCTGGTGGTCGAGGTCAAGGGCTATCGCGGCCACGACGCCATGCTCAAGGCCGACACGATGCGCGGCAAATGGGCGCCCGCGGTCAACCGGCTGGGCAGCTACGGCCGCTGGGGCTTTGCCGAACTGCGGTCCGTGCATGACTTCGGCCCCGAACTCGACGCTGCGATCAGCGCCATGCTGGAAGAAGAGCCGGCATGACACGCATTTTCAGATCACAGCCTATGATTTTGAATAGCAGGGCCGGCTCCAGGGAGATCGACCAATGACCGACAAGAAAACCCCGATCGAGCCCATCACCTATCCCGACGACCGCGTGAACATCCCCACGCCCGAGCTTGCGCCGATGATGAACCCCGCCGATGCCGCGCCCATCCGGACGGCCTATGCGCGGCGCAACCCGGACCTCGACCCGCAGCTGGTCTGGCGGGGCAAGGATATCGACGCCACGCATGTCACCGCCGACGCCCCGCCGCTCTACCTGCAGGAACAGGTGCACCCCAAGGCGATCATCGAGGATCTGCGCAAGGGCGGTCAACGCAACGGCGAGGGGTCCGGCGCGGACCTATTCGATCATTTCGGCGTGACGGACGACGACCGCGAGGCGGAGGTGGAGTTCTACCGCCACGCCACCCGCTGGTCGAACCGGATGATCCTGGGCGACGGGCTCCAGGTGATGGCCAGCCTGGCCGAGCGCGAGGGGCTGAAAAACAGCGTGCAGGCGATCTATATCGACCCGCCCTATGGCATCAAATTCAACTCCAACTTCCAGTGGTCCACCACCTCGCGCGACGTGAAGGACGGCAAGCTGGACCACCTGACGCGAGAGCCCGAGCAGGTGAAGGCCTTTCGCGACACCTGGCGCGACGGCATCCATTCCTACCTGCAATACCTGCGCGACCGGCTGACCGTAGCGCGAGATTTGCTGCACGATAGCGGCAGCATCTTCGTGCAGATCGGTGACGAAAACGTCCACCGCGTGCGGGCGCTGATGGATGAGGTGTTTGGGGAGGAGAACTTTGTTAGTGAGATAGTGTTCGCAAAGACAACAGGGCAAACAACTGATCTACTAGCGCCATCTTTTGATATTCTTCTCTGGTTCGCAAAGAAGAAGGAAACCGTCAAATTTCGGCGGCTTTTCCGCGATAAGACCGTCGGCGGGGAAGGAGCAGTTGTCTATACTCAAGTTGAGGATGAGACCCTCCAGCGTCGGCGTCTAAGTCCAGATGAAATCGCACGAGGAACTTTCTCTGGAAAAGTATTTGCGACGTCAGATATCCGTAGCCAAAGTGGCGGTTCAACCACTAGTTTTCCAGTTAGCTTTGAGGGTCGCGCCTACATCCCTGGCAAAGGCTATTGGAAAACAAGTGAGACTGGTTTTTCTAAATTGTTAGCTGCCAATAGAGTGACGCAGGGTGGGACAACAATTCGCTATGTCCGATACTTCAATGATAACCCGGTATTCAACTATACCAATTACTGGGGAGACACAGGCACCGGGAGCTTTACAGACGAAAAGACTTACGTTGTTCAGACCGGAACAAAAACTATCGAACGCTGCATCTTGATGGCCACCGATCCCGGTGATCTGGTGATCGATCCTACCTGCGGCTCTGGCACCACAGCCTATGTCGCCGAACAATGGGGCCGCCGCTGGATCACCATCGACACCTCCCGCGTCGCCCTCGCTCTTGCCCGTGCCCGCATCATGGGCGCGAAATACCCCTGGTATCTGCTCAAGGATTCCGAGGAAGGGCAGCGCAAAGAGGCCGAGGTCACACGGCAAAGCCCCGCCACCCACGCCACCTATGACGATATCCGCCACGGCTTCGTCTACCACCGCGTGCCGCACATCACGCTCAAGTCCATCGCCAACAACACCGAGATCGACGAGATCTGGGCGGCACGCCAACCCGCCGTCGAGGAAGCCCTCGCCGCCCTCAACGCCGCCCTCGCCGGGCACCCCGTGCCCTACGAGGTGCAGACCGGCGGGCGCAAGGGGCAGGTCATCGACTTCACCGCCTCCGGCGAAGTCGAATTGCCAAGCGGAGAGATGGCCCCGGCAGGCGGCTTCATGGAATGGGAAATCCCGCGCGAGGCGCCCGAGGACTGGCCCGAGGCGGCCAGAGCGGCGTTGGACGAGTTCTGGCAGGCCCGCATCGCCCGCCAGCGTGAGATCGACGCCAGCATCGCCGCCAAGGCCGATCACGAGTTCCTCTATGACAAACCCTACGAGGACAAGAAGCGCATCCGCGTCGCCGGGCCGTTCACCGTCGAGTCCCTCTCGCCCCATCGCACGCAGGCGGTGAACGAATATGGCGAATTGATCGACGAGCTCGACGCGGCGCAAGGCAATCGCAAGCGCGGCGCGCAGGAGGCCGAGAATTACCGCGAGGCGATTCTGGAAAACCTGTCCAAGGCCGGCGTGCAGCAATCGGGGCGCGACGACGCCATCGCCTTTGACAGCCTGACGCCCTGGCCCGGCGAATGGATCAGCGCCGAGGGCCGCTATATGGAGGGCGACCCCGACGCGGGGAGCGGTGTCGAGCGCCGCGCCGCCATCTTCATCGGCCCCGAATACGGCACCGTGCAACGCGCTGATCTGGTCGCCGCCGCGCGCGAGGCCGCCGATGCCGGCTTCGACATCGTCATCGCCTGCGCCTTCAATTTCGACGCCCACACCGCCGAGTTCCGCAAGCTCGGCCGCGTGCCCATCCTGCAGGCCCGCATGAACCCCGACCTGCACATGGCCGGCGAGTTGAAGGCCGGCGGCGGCAACCTGTTCGTGGTCTTCGGCGAGCCGGATATCGAGCTGCGCGAAGAGGACGGCATGTACCAGGTGGAACTGCGCGGCGTCGACATCTTCAAGCCCGCCACCGGCGAAGTGGTGGCCAGCGAGCCCGACGACATCGCCTGCTGGTTCATCGACACGGATTACAACGAGGAGTCCTTCTTCGTCCGCCAAGCCTATTTCCCGGGCGCGGAGGTGCCATACAAGCAGCTCAAGACCACGCTCAAAGGCGAGGTGGATCAGGAGGCATGGGACAGCCTGAAACGCACGGTGTCGCGGCCGTTCGCGCGGCCAAAATCCGGGCGGATCGCGGTGAAGGTGATCAACCACCTGGGGGATGAAGTGATGAAGGTGATGGGGGTTTGAAAATGGAATACATTTTGGAAAGACAGTTGGCTGTGGCGCATGGATACCCGTCCACTGAGAGCAAACGCCCCAGGTTCATTGTGAAGGCCGGCTCGACCGCGATGAGGAATGGGTCGCCGAACGAGAAGCGCAAAGACTGGCTGACTGACCAGCTTGTCACGAAAGGCGTTCTCGCGTCTCACCCCACCAATCCAAACCTATGGGTTTTCACCCAAGACTATGAATTTACCAGCCCCTCGGCTGCCGGCGACGTGATCAATGACGGTAATCTCAGCGCACCCCAATATTGGCGAAACACTCTTACCGGCAAGACTTTGAGGGAAGATCTTGCCGGCATCTCATGACCTTCCGCATCGCCGACAGCTTCTCCGACAGCCTCGCCCGGCTCACCGCGCAGGAGCAGAAGGCGGCCAAGACCGCGGCCTTTGACCTACAGATGAGCCCGGACAACCCCGGCCTCAGCCTGCACCGCGTGGATCGGGCGCGCGACAAGGGGTTCTGGACCGCGCGGGTCAATCGCGACATCCGCCTAGTGCTGCACAAGACTGGCGGCGACACGCTTCTGGCCTGGGTCGGCCATCATGACGACGCCTATGCCTGGGCGGAGCGGCGGCGACTGGAAAGCCACCCGCGCACCGGCGCCATGCAGATCGTCGAGATCCGCGAGACGGTCGAGGAGGTGGTGATCCAGCGCTATGTCGAAGAGGCCGTGCGCAAGCCACGCCTGTTCGAGGGGGAGGCCGACGATGCACTCCTGTCTTGGGGCGTGCCCGAGGACTGGCTCGACGTGGTGCGGGATGCCACCGACGACACCGTGCTCGACATCGCCGGCCACCTGCCCGCCGAGGCGGGCGAGGCGCTGTTGCAGGCGGCGACGGGCGGCCGCCCGCAGCCCACCATGCCAGTCGAGGGCGCGGACCCCTTCGCCCATCCCGATGCCGGCCGCCGCTTCCGCGTGATGGAGAATGTGGACGAACTCCGCGCCGCGCTGGAGGCCCCGTGGGAACGCTGGGCCGTCTACCTGCACCCCGCGCAGCGTGAATACGTCGATCGCGATTTCAACGGCCCCGCCCGGGTGATCGGCTCGGCCGGGACCGGCAAGACCGTGGTCGCACTGCACCGCGCCGTGCGCCTGGCGCAGGATGCTGGCGCGCGCGTGCTGCTGACAACGTTCAATGCGGGGCTGGCCGAGGGTTTGGCGCGGAAACTGCCCCTGCTGGCAGGCGACGACCTGCGGGCACGGATAACCATCAAGGCGCTCGGCCCCTTAATCGCGGAGGTGCACGCCGAGCGCTTCGGCCCTTGCGGCATCGCCTCCGAGGACGGGATACGCGCGCTTCTGAGCGAAGGTGCCGCTGAAAGCGATGCCTCGTTCACCGCTGATTTCCTTTACGACGAGTGGAGCCTCGTCGTGGATGCATGGGATATCCGGGACCTCGACACCTATCGCGACCTGCCGCGCCTCGGCCGCAAGGTCCGGATGCCCGCCGCTCGGCGCGATGCGGCCTGGGCGATCTTCGAGCGCGTGCGCGCCGCTCTGAGCGCGCAAGGCATGAAGACTGAGGCGCAACTGGCCCATGACCTCGCCGAATGGGGGGCGTTCCCGTTCACCCACGCCGTGATCGACGAGGCGCAGGATATCTCTGTGCCCGAGCTTCGATTGCTTGGCAAAGCCCTCGGCAGCGCGGAGAACGGCCTGTTCTTCGCCGGAGATATCGGTCAGCGCATCTTCCGCGCCCCGTTCCCATGGGCCGCAACAGGGGTCGAGATCCGGGGACGATCCCGCAGCCTCAAGGTGAACTACCGGACCTCCCATCAAATCCGTCGCTACAGCGACAATCTGCTGCCGGAAACGCTGGTCGAGCCGGATGGAAGCGAGGAAAACCGCCTCGGCGTCACGTCGGTCTTCGATGGGGCAGCCCCGGAGGTTCACAGCTTCGCCACACGCGCGGATGAGGTGGCGGCGGTCAACGCATGGCTCGAAAGCCTGTTGCAATCCGGCGTCCCGAGTGACGATGTCGTGTGCCTTGTCCGAACCTCTTCCCTTGTGGCCGAGATCGCGCGGATGTTGCCGATCCGGGTGATGTCCATGCACGCGGCCAAGGGCGCGGAATACCGCGCCGTCGCTGTCTTGGCGCTTGATCAGGATATGGTACCGCTCGAGGCGCGTCTTCTGTCCGCGAACGATGAGGCTCGGCTCGACGAGATCATGAATACGGAAAGACACCTGCTGTATGTTGCGGCATCGCGCGCCCGGGATCATCTGTGGCTGTCAGGTGTGGCGCCCGTATCCGAGTTTCTGCAGGATCTTTTGTGATGATGCGGCAAGACCCAATACAGGAACCGACCCATTTGAAGCTGCCAAGACCGCAATCATCTGAGTGAGGCCGAGTGATGCCTTTCCGCTTCTGGCGCCGCATCCGCCTCGCCCCGGGCGTGACCCTGAACCTGTCGAAGTCTACGGCCTCACTGTCGGTGGGGCCGCAGGGCGCGAAATACACCATCAGCCCGCGCGGCAATCGGGCGACGGCCGGGCTTACCGGCACGGGATTGTTCTACACCGTTCACGACCGCAAGCGGGCGGGCCGCGGTGGCGCTGCGCCCGCGCCGGAGGTGGCGGCGCAGGACCGGCTGACCCTGGGGTTCTTCCAGCGGCTGTTCACCCCGGCGGAGGAGAAGCGCCTCGTCGACGGCCTCCGCGCGGTCAACGAGGGCGATCAGGCTACGGCGCTCACCGCGCTGGAGGAGGCGCGTGAACTGCCTGATGCGGCCTGGATGGCTGGGCTGATCCGGCTGCGCCGAGAGGAATTCGACGCTGCCAAGGCCCATTTCGACCATGCTCTGGGTCGGCTCGCCGATCTGGGCGCGCTGTTCGAGAAATACGAGATCGCCGCGCAAGCCAGCCTGCCGATCACCGAAGACATCTTCGCCCACATCCTCCCGCGCGAACGCGGCACACGGCTGGCGCTGCTGGAGATCGCGCAGATCGAGGGCCGCCATGAGGACGCCATGGCGCATGTCGCGCGGCTGATGGACCTCGACCCGACCGATCCATTGGTTCTTTTGTCCTTCGCGGAGCTGGCGCTCGACACGCCCGATGATCGGTCTCTAATGGACCGGGTGGTGCGCGCCACGGTGCATGTCGAGAACGAGACCCCGGTCGACACGGCGATCCTGCTCTATCGCGGCCGTGCGCTCGCCGCGTTGGGCCTGCCCGATGCCGCGATAGATGTGTTCACGCGGGCCAACCGCCGCCGCAAGGACCGGCCCGATGGGCTCTTGCATCAGATCCGATACGACCGGGCGGTGCTCTACCACGAGACCGGCCAGCGCGCCCGCGCGCGCCGGCAGTTCGAGCGCATCTATGCAGCCGATCCGGGGTTCGAGGATGTGGCCGAACGGCTTGGCGTGGGGGGATGACGAGCGCCGCCTTGGCGCTGGACCGGCCAGACAGTTGTGCAGCCTGGCGGCAGCGGCCCAGAACCTGAAAGGCATTGCCGTCAGCCGATCTTCGCGCCCCAGAAGGACGTCTGGTCGGCGGCGAAGTAGCCGTCCGCGGCCCGGAAGTTGCCCTGCAGCTCGACGGTATCGCCTGCGGTCAGAGGCACCATGGTCTGCAGCCAGATCGCGGTGGCGAGCGAGACGTGCGTCGCGGAGATTTCGCCGAGGGAGCCGCGGATTTCGGTTGTGCCGTTCAGCACCAGCCGTCCGCGCATGCGGGCCGTGGCGCTGGCGTTGATCTTGTAGAGCAGCGTCGCGCCGAAGAGATAGGTGCCGTCCACGGGGGCGACGAAGTGGTTGTTCGCGGCGTCGAACGCGCCCTGATCGTTATAGTCGGTGTTGTTGAGGCCGATCTTCGTCCAGGTCCCGACGCCGACGTAGTTGTCGTAGTTCGTCCAGGCCTTGAACCGCGGCAATC
>Ga0307964_1001107_pt1 | contig 11054 bp, 7 predicted proteins | sample OrgLakmetagen596_FD_201823 | JGI IMG/M metagenome (GOLD analysis project Ga0307964, IMG submission 201823) | Saline water microbial communities from Organic Lake, Antarctica - #596 | ecosystem: Environmental > Aquatic > Non-marine Saline and Alkaline > Saline | place: Antarctica: Organic Lake... | reverse complement strand
TAATGATATTATTGATATTGATGATATTTAATACATAATGTAACTTAATTACATTATCTATCTAACACTCCAGGTGGGATTCGAACCCACAATCTTCGGATTAGAAGTCCGACGCGTTATCCATTGCGCCACGGGAGCATTAACATACCTTATATTTTTTTCTTTAAATAAGTTTTCCATATATACAATTAAATATACGTATATAATATCATAATAATGTCGAAGGATTTGGTTACACAATTTGCGGATATACAAATTACAGAGACACCCAGTGCAGTTACGCCCGTTGCAGATAGGCCCGTTGCAGATAGGCCCGTTGCAGTTACGGACGTCACAGAGACACAAGTTATTTTTTTAGTAGGCAGAATGAATCCTCCTACACCAGGACATATACACGGTCTATGTATCCCTTTTTTACACGAAGTTAGAAAAAAAGCTATCTCTATACTAACCTCTAGAGATATAGATTTCTCTCCAGACCAATCTCTCATAGAATTAGTCCAATTGGCTAACTTGGTGCCCAGGATATTTTTAACGAATACTACTAATGACCGACGCATATCTTATATGCAAGTTGAAAATAGAGGATTGTATAAACGGGTAAAAGGTATCGTTAGTAATAAAAACGATGCTGACCCAGATAACGGGATATTTTACGTGAAAGATAAAAATCTTGAAAATCCACTCATTCCAGAAGATAAAAAACTCTTTGTAATTAGAATGATTCTGAATGCGTTGGATGTATCAAGGTTTCTTGATAATTCTGATATTGTAGTATCGGAGAGAGATTTACAATATTGGATAGTATGTCAAACTTCAGGCCCAGAACACTGGTGTGCTCAGATGGGCCCTGTTTCTGCAATTAATTGTGGACTAAAACTAAGCAAATCTGGAAAATATGAAAACTTGTTTTTTTTTATGGGAGAAGATGAAGACCCGAAAGAAATGGACCGCAGGATGAAATTTTGTTTACAAAGCGATATTGAAAATGATGAAGGTGAAAAAGTGAATTGTATTACCGTACCCCGTATAAATATAGATACGGTCGAACAAATCGCAGATTCCAATATAAGTATGTCTGCTTCTAAAATTAGAATGTTGATGGCGGATAAACAAGTCGATCAAGTAATAGACTTGTATGATGGTCTTCTTACCCCTACATACGTGTGCGAACTTATCCATAAAGTAAATATTGGTTTACGTTTACAACCACCTTTTGACCCAGATGCATTTGAGATATGCAAAACTAGAGCTATGCCTCCTACACCTATTCGTTCTAGTGCCAGGATACGAGGAGTGATGGCTGCGCCGGGCATGTATTCTGATAAAACTACTGGCTATTATTGGGATAATAAAAAAACATCATCTAATACAGCCACTCCTAAAAAAGGTGGTACACGGAAACAAAAACGTAAACGACCAAAAAAACGATATAGTAGAAAAATATATTAGTTTATTGTTTAATTATATTATATTATACAATATTATAAATGCATTTGTCATTTAGAAATAAATCAAATAATATACAGGATTATAGATTAAACGCATCAAAAAAGAATAAAATATTGACGGATACGTTGAATTCGCAAAAAGATAAACTATCAAAAATGACACAGGAACAGCAAAAAAATATGGTCCGTTATATCGAAAATACCATTTATAAAGATGTAGAACAAAAGATACATTCAGAAACTCTGTCAAATCTTGTCATTACATTTGAAACGAATATTAAACCCATTTTAGTTGAAGAGTTGAAGAGAGAACTTAAATCAAGCGTAGAAAGCAAACTTACTACAGACCTTAAGTCAAGCGTAGAAAGCAAACTCACAGAAGACCTTAAATCAAGCGTAGAAAGCAAACTTACTACAGACCTTAAGTCAAGCGTAGAAAGCAAACTCACAGAAGACCTGACACCAATTGTAGAACAAAAGCTTACTAAACTAGTTAAATCACGCGTAGAAAGCAAACTTACTGCAGACCTTAAGTCAAGCGTAGAACAAAAGCTTACAGAAGACCTTAAGTCAAGCGTAGAAAGCAAACTTACTGCAGACCTTAAGTCAAGCGTAGAAAGCAAACTCACAGAAGACCTTAAGTCTAGCGTAGAACAAAAGCTTACCGAAGACCTGACACCAATTGTAGAACAAAAGCTTACCGAAGACCTTAAGTCAAGCGTAGAAAGCAAACTTACTGCAGACCTTAAGTCTAGCGTAGAAAGCAAACTTACTGCAGACCTTAAATCAAGCGTAGAACAAAAGCTTACCGAAGACCTGACACCAATTGTAGAACAAAAGCTTACCGAAGACCTTAAGTCTAGCGTAGAAAGCAAACTTACTGCAGACCTTAAATCAAGCGTAGAACAAAAGCTTACCGAAGACCTGACACCAATTGTAGAACAAAAGCTTACTAAACTAGTTAAATCACGCGTAGAAAAAAAGCTTACCGAAGACCTTAAATCAAGCGTAGAAAAAAAACTTACTGAAGACCTGACACCAATTGTAGAAAAAAAGCTTAATAAACTACTTAAAACAAGTGTAGAACAAAAGCTTACAGAAGACCTTAAATTAAGCGTAGAAAAAAAGCTTACTGAAGACCTGACACCAGTTATAAAAGAAAAAAAAACCCAAAATAAATTTTTTTCACAATCATCCAATAGTTTAGAAAACCCTTTGATTAAAAATGCTTTGAAAAATAAATTACGTTGTTAATTATAACTTTTACGGATAAAATAATGTATAATACGTACATTATTTTAATACATTAAATTATCTCTTATAGATTATTAATTATTAATTAATTATGATTCCGTGGGATTTACAATATTGACGGCTGTGCGACCTTTAGTATCTACGAGTTTAATTACACAAGCTGTATCAACTTCATAATTAGGATCATTTGCTTGTAAAATGACAGAAATTGTATAACTATTAGAATCAATCGTCCACACGAAAGGAAGTGTAATACCAACAGGTTCATCATTAGTGTAATCTGTAACAGTTAGTAAATTTACACTTCGTGTGTCTAATAAAGCACTTTCCGCAGCAACATTCTGAATTACGTAAGAAAATATACCTTTCTTCAATCTGTCACTTTCTGTATATACACTAAATGTAACTGTAGCTGTTCCACCTGGATCCTTTGTTATTGATGTCGATGTACTATCAATAAATGGAGCATCTGAGAATTCTATATCTTTAACTATTTGTTGCCATCCTGTTGGGTTATTAGGGGTCATTTGTGTCAAAGTAGATGATTCTAGTAAATATAAAGACACAGATTCGCTGGGTAAAGCTATCCAAATAATTAAGTTATTCACAGTATTCCACGTAACAGCATTCCCGCCAACAGTAGTGGGGAGGGTCGGAGATATAAAACTATCGGCCACAATTAATTGCGGTATTATAGCACCGGATCCATCGATAACATCTTCACTCTGAGGGCTCTCTAACTCATATGTCACCTCGTTCAGATTACTATCGATTCCTACAGCAAGAATTTGATAGTATAATTTAGGGTCATTTAGGGGCGAAAGATTTGTGTCAGTTGAATATGAAAAAGTATACTCATCGTTACCACCTATTGTCGTTGAATCTTCTATTATTACGGATTGTCCCTGTGGCGGGACTGTAATTTTGTTAATAGTTACAGCGTTGGAAGTATATATTCGAGCATCATCATTATCGTACCTAACCCTAAATTGTACGTCATTAGTTGTATTACCTCCATAAAATAAATCACTGCCCGTACCACTAGCATTCAAAGTAGCAGTTAATTTACCACTATTAGCATTTACGGATACGGGTACACCCGACGTTACTCCATCAACCATTACTGAATACTCTGCTGGTGTGTAACCGACCAGCTCTGCCACCGATGGAACATCACCAGACATATACACCTCTTGGGTGCTTACATCATACACCGTGTTAGTAAACAAAATAGCATCACTAATACTGGAAGATGTAGGATTGACTACATTTTTTAATAGATTAACCGTTGGTGCCAAGCTTTCGAATTCTCTAGCAGTATCCAAAGTTGACTCACTTAATTGACTAATAGTATAAAAATTATTTTGAGTGGAAGTAAACTGATCTATATCATTAAACGGATACAACGCATACACAGCAACGTTAATATCAGAACTATTCTTTACATCATCACCGATATTATAGGTAAGAATAACCTCGTCATAACTGTTCATAGATTGTACTACTTCTGATCCGGATTCATCGATTGATAACACATCGGATATTCCATACTTCATTACATCATGTCCTTCCTCCTCAGTAGTATAATTATAAGCTAATACATAGACCAGGTCTGATGCATATGTCAAACCCGATAGCTCTGTCTTCACTAATAGTTGTATTTCATCGTCATCACTAATTGCGGTGTTATTCGCCTTATGCTGGAAAGACATAATGGTAGGTTGTTTTGGTGGGTTATTCGAAACAAACGGAATCGACCATTTTGACACAGTCATATTATTGCCCCAAAGACGAAACTTTATAACTGCCCCAGGATTAATTGTATAATTAGATTGACTCATATCATCTGTAGGAACTGGTACGGTGTATGTATTAGTAACGGGATCTTCTGTATTTGAAATAATACCGTCACGAAATACAAAACCATTCTTTGGAAGTCTAGAGGAACCGGAATAATAAGTAATTAAATATTCGAACTGAAATATTTCCGATATACTAGTACCCCCCGTGCTAATTTTATAGTTAGAAATGCCCACGTCTTCACCGGTATTAACCGCCGAGACACTTGTAACAGAAGGTTGTACGTTGTTCAAATTGGTTCCACTCATTATATATATATAATAGATAATAATATAACTCCTAAATTTAAAATATAACACACATACAATTATATATATTAATGTATTGGTTTTAACCTGTTTAATTTACCGTATGTTATTATGAATTACGGTAAATTAATATAATAGTATATAATCTTTAAATTATATATACCATCATATTAATTTACCGTAAATGAGATACCGGTAGGATAATGAGATACCGGTAGGATAATGAGATACCGGTAGGATAATGAGATACCGGTAGGATAATGAGATGCCTGTATAGCGTAATAAAAAGAAAAATTAGAATAGGAGAATAATAAATATGTTTAGTGTATGATTTAATGGCTGCTTAGTTCTTGCGTGTCTTCTGGTTCCACTCCAATCCTAGAGCATCCGTACAATTCGCGACAAATCATTCGCGAGCGTTGTCGGCACTTGAACTGGCATCCTAAATGTGTTTGTTGTATAGGATAATATTCGTGCAAAACTCCAAGCTGTGTGGGGCGTTTTTTCTTGTGTCGTTCGCAGCATGTGCATGCAATAAGTCGTTCAAATTCGGTAACGCGTGGGTCGATCATAGTAGTTCGTGGATTGTAAGCGGTTAATACCTAATATGCGGTAGTGTAAAAGTATTTCAATTTTTTGAATTATTCCATTATTCCTTAAAACGTATATTGTGTGTGTTTTATCAAATACAAATACTAATACGCAATAAATTGAAGTAAAAGTCGTGTAAAATAGGGAAGCATTATGAAACGATGGAAGAATACTTAAAACGAAACGAATTATCTCTCAAAGAATATCAACAAAAAGGGATTTTATGGTGCAAAGAGTTGGAGAAGAATGGTGTATTGTTAAATGGTGTGTGTGTGCGTTCAGGTATACTAGCAGATGAGATGGGTCTAGGGAAAACCATCCAAATGATTGGAACTATGCTGGATAATTTTAAATTACATACGTTAATTGTTTTACCTAAAGTGTTATTAGAGCAATGGAGAAATATAATTTATACTACATTAGGTCACAAACCGTTGATATATCACGGTGCAACTGCAAAGGGTGTATCGTTGTGTAATGCTCCGATTGTGCTTACTACATATGGTATGCTTTCTTATACAAAAGAGAAATATATAAAAGGCAACCCTGTAAAGTATAATGTATTGCATGAGGTTGTATGGGATAGAATTATATTTGACGAAGCACATCACTTGCGGAACCGTAATACGCATAATCATAAAGCAGCGGTTCACATAAAAGCGGTGCACAAGTGGTTAGTGACAGGAACACCTATACAAAATGGCATTACCGATTTGTATGGATTATGTGCAGTATTAGGAATCTCTCAATCCTATTTCACCAAACAAGATGATATGAATACTATTATCTCCAACCTAATATTAAAACGAACAAAAAGTCAAGTTGGAATTGAAATGCCTATTCTAACTCATAATCTTATCACTGTAAAATGGGAACATAAGAAAGAGAGAGAAATAGCTGCCGGTATTCACGAGCAACTTCATTTTAATAAACAATCAGACATATTGGAAGTGGATACCAGCACGAATATGCATCCATTTGCAGTAATGCATCGTGCAAAACAATCGTGTATTACTATGAAGATGATGCCGTCTATAAGTGAAGTAGGGTATCAAAGCAAATTAAACAAGGTTATTCATATGATAGAAGATAGAAAAGAGAACGGAAATGCAAAACTAGTATTTTGCTTTTATCATGTTGAAATGGATATTCTAGTAAGTTCTCTTTCGGACAAGGGGATGCGTGTGGCAAAGTTTGATGGGAGCACCCGACAATCTTTACGAACGAAGTTGTTGTCTGAGGAGTTGGATGTTCTAGTGCTACAAATTAAAACTGGATGTGAGGGTCTTAATTTGCAACGGTTTAATGAGGTCTACTTTGTCTCTCCACAATGGAACCCTGCTGTGGAAGACCAAGCCGTCGCCCGCAGTCATCGTATCGGACAAGATAAACGTGTGGAAGTATTTAGTTTTGACATGGAAGCGTTTGATGACGATGATATAAAAAATGACACGATGGATACATATATTCACCACACACAGCAATACAAACGCGGACTATATTTGAGTTAATTCTATTTATTATTTATTACTACTTCACCCTGTAAAAAAGTTATTTTTTTTGTGTGTATAAAATTATTCTATCAGGATGAATGAGTTACCTTTTGAAACGGATGCTTAAATATCGTCTTCTTCTTCTTGTGCTGATAGGGCTACTAGGTCACTTGGTTCTGCTGTTGCAGCGTGAGTGCTTGCGTAACGTTGGAGGAACTGGTCGCCAGGATCAGGAGCAGGACATGCAATTACGCCAAATCCAGAAATGCCACCATCAACGGGTACGTCTCCGGACCCAGATGTATTGCGACCACAATGCTTCCACATGTATTCGTATCCTGGTGGCGTGTGACCGAAATGGTGACCGTGTGTTCGGAAGTACTGCTCTGGGTCTGCACATGAACGGCGGAGGGGGTAATGAACCGGTTCTAGAATTGGGATGTCCTCGTCGTCTCCCGCGAATAATTCTGCTGTTGTCGCCCACGTGGTTGTTGCTGCCGTTGTTGCTGCGGTAATAGAGTGGTTGTTCTGATTTAGTGTCGGCATATCGCTGAGCAATGGCAAGATCGTGGGAGTGAGTGTGGTTTCTCCGATCTCTTCGTCTTCGTAGTCTTCCTCCAGGGCTCCATCGTGTTCCAGTTCATTCGTCGTGTTCATCTGGTTGGTAAGAGTTTGAACTTTGAGTTGCGAGTTTGTAAGCGGTTAACAACTATTACACCAGAGAAGAAAAGTATTTCAATTTTTTAAGTTTTACACTAGAATTAGGAATAAAACTAAATTATGAACTTATTTATTAGACGCACCCTGTAAAAAAATTATTTTTTTTATTGAATTATTCTATTCTAATCAAAACAATCTAACATTTACCTTTCGTCTAATACTTACCTTTTGCGGATTGAAATTAATCGGTTGCTTCAAGATCCTCCTCCTCTGCGGGCTCCTCCTCTGCGGGCTCCTCCTCTGCGGGCTCCTCCTCTGCGGGCTCCTCCTCTGCGGGCTCTGTAGACATCCGCGTCATCAAAGGGAGTTTGTCTAACGAGAGAGTCACTTCGGGGGTGTCTTCGTCCATCGAGCTGTCGTCCTCGTCGTCTTTTCCGTTGACCAACAAGTAGGTATCCGCGTCAGCAACAGATCGTTCCAATTTCGGTTTGGTGAGGTCGTTGTCTTCATCCATCGAACTGTCGTCGTCTTCGCTGTTCTCGTGTTCGGGATTCAAATCAAGCGGTTCCGGTTTCTTGACGTCCTCATCCATCGTGTTGTCATCCTCCTCTTCCGTATCGGAGTCGCCCCAATTCACCACCGGTTTTTTTGCCATGCTGATCGATTTTGCATCGCTGATTGAGCGTTTCATACGAAGTTTGGAAGCAACCGAGGTAGACCGGGTGAGCACCGGCATATCGGTAAGCAGAGGCAACGGTGTTGAGACGAGAGTGGAATGGTCCTCTTCTTCCAACGCCCCTTCGGGTTCCAACGCCCCTTCGGGTTCGTCTGCGATATAAGCAGACAATTCCGAGAAAGAGCCAAACAAGACCTTATTGGAAGATTTAAACCCTGCTGCGTCGGTCCGTGCGCGTTTCATAGGAGCGGATTTGATTGGTGGTGGAGGCAATCCCGCTTGTGGCGATGAACCTAGCGGAGTCAGAGGTGGGAAACACGATGGAGGTGGTGGCACACCGGAAGGTGGTCGAGGTGGTGGCACACCGGAAGGTGGTCGAGGTGGTGGCACACCGGAAGGTGGTCGAGGTGGTGGCACACCGGAAGGTGGTTGTGGACCGGTCGTCATTTTGGACAGCTGACTGGTGAGATCATCGATGTCTGCTTGTTGTTCCCGAATAACGCGGTGGAGGTCCACCACGTCGGCTGTGAGCGGCTTTTTGTTTTCGTTGACAATCCAATACCAACGTTCGTTAAAGTGCAATTTGGCTTTCTTACCTGGGTCGTTGATAGCGGCGAGCAATTCCTTCGCGGCGTGCGTCTCGTACCACCGGTCAAAGTGAACGAACGCTACGTAGAAGGTCCATCCGTCGGGGGTCTTCTTCTCCAGCAAGTCGACGCGGCTTGGTTGTCCAATCTGCTGGTAGTGGAACTGCTTGGCGATGAAGTCCTTGACTACGTCTTCGAACGATGCACCAGACGTTCCCGAACGCGACGGTACAGACCGCGTGTCCACGCGTGGAATGTAGAGCGACATGTCGCAGTTCTTGAGGGTCGCGAAAGAAGCGTTGTTAGTAGACATAGCCATGATGTGCTGAGCTGATGTGAGTTTGAACTTTGAGTTGCGAGTTTGTAAGCGGTTAACAACTATTACACCATAGACGAAAAGTATTTCAATTTTTTGAGTTTTACACTAGAATTAGAATTCACATAAAAAAGACATAAATTTAAATTTATGTAATTTGAAAACCAAAGGTGAAACTTAAAAAATTGAAATACTTTTCAAGTAATAGGTCATACGTGTCAAATGCTATTAACATGTCTGGTGAAAACACCTCCACTACCGCTCCCCTCTTGTCACACTCGCTTGCGGCTTTAAGTGCGATCAACGTCCCAGATGCAGCCGCTTCTCTCGGTCAGCGGGTTTCATGGGTCGACCTTGACAATTACCAAGAGGTCTTTGATAACCAACAAGAGAACGACACCCAAGATTTCCGCACTGAGCTACACGCACTTATCCCGGATGCCGATGCCGACGACGATGCCGACGACGATGCCGACTACGATGCCGACGACGATGCCGACGACGACGATGATGAAACAAGGCCGCAGATTCGCTGGGCCCGCAACAAAGAAGCCGAACACCAAGAAGCGGAACACTTCTTTTCGCTCAGCGGGAGCGATAAGATATTTGCAGATCGCCTGGTAAGTGCACTCAATACACGCCAAGTTATTACCATTCACGGAGTCAACTCCGTCGACAACGTGAAAACCGTTGTTCGCATATACAAAAAACCTAACAGAGCCATCCTCATTCAGTTGACTTACGCATACCCTGCCGCATTCAAACCACTCAATACCTTTTGGGTTTACGCGGAATACGAGGAAATTCCGCAAACCGTCACCTCTATCGGTACTTTGAAATACGGTCGAATCGGCCAAATTTTCAAATATCCTGAAAATGTCGACAAACAGCCTATTGACGAGGCGGTTGCTTGTATGATTGCATCCTCTGCTACTTCTTCCGTACAATTGGCTTGGGACATTTGCTGTGTATGCCACGAACACACCGATTGCGAAACCATTTGCGGCCACAACTTGTGTCTACAGTGCCATTCTCAAATGATTGCCTTGGAAAATAACAAATGCCCTTTGTGTCGCCGCATTCTACCATATGAATAACACCCTGCATTCTCTAATATTATACCGTTGAAAAATACATAAACAACACAAAATCCGTTGAAAAAAAAACATCTTTTTTACAGGGTAGGTCTAGCTATTAGACACTAAATGAGATACCGGTAGGATAATGAGATATCGGTAAGTATTTGAATACTCTATTTACTACTATCCATTCTCTAATATTATACCGTTGAAAAATACATAAACAACACAAAATCCGTTGAAAAAAAACATCTTTTTACAGGGTAATTATACTTAATTGAGATACCGGTAGGATAATGAGATATCGGTAAGTATTTGAATATAGCAATAAAAAATAGAAAATTGGAGTTATCCGCATTCCTTTTTTTTTATATTTTTTTTAAATAATTACTCTAATACAAAACATTTATTTTTCAAACTGAATCTGGCTCCCGTCCCACGTACCTACCTCCTCATGGGTCTCATTGTCATACACTTGGTCTCCATATCTCTCCCGCAGATAGAGTTTCCCTTCATAATTAAATTGCATTACATACACGCTATCTTCTTCTTCCTCTTCACTCTCTTCTACTAATTCTTCTTCATTAGCTACTGATTTCTCTACTTTTCTCTCTGCTAATCTCTCCGCTTTTTTTGTGGCAAGTCCTACCGCTGCTTGTGTTGCATTTGCTTTTGCTTCCTTGTGGGCTTGTTTCTCTGCTGCCTGCCACCAAGCACTGCGCATTGCCATCGCGCTGGTGCCTAGGACTGCTGCTTTCTCTGCTGCTTTCTCTGCTGCTTTCGCCTCTTTTGCTGCTGCTTTCTCTGCTGCTTTCTCTGCTGCTTTCTCTGCTGCTTTC
>Ga0307964_1001106_pt1 | contig 11060 bp, 5 predicted proteins | sample OrgLakmetagen596_FD_201823 | JGI IMG/M metagenome (GOLD analysis project Ga0307964, IMG submission 201823) | Saline water microbial communities from Organic Lake, Antarctica - #596 | ecosystem: Environmental > Aquatic > Non-marine Saline and Alkaline > Saline | place: Antarctica: Organic Lake... | reverse complement strand
CTCGGACGCGGTCATCCGATCAATGTCGAGCGGCAAAATCGGCCTCGAAGGAGATAGATGCGGCGTTAGCGCTTTCGCGCATTGGAAAACGGCTAAAGCAGCAGGCTCATAACCTGAAGGTCACAGGTTCAAATCCTGTCCCCGCAACCAAAAAACAGCGCTAAATCAAACGCTTAGAGCCCGACTTGATCAGTCGGGTTTTTGGCGTTCGTTTCATGTCAACGCCATGTCAACGTTTTACGAGTCGCCCTACGGCCCGCCCAGCGCATCGGACTTTCAGCAGATCAAGCAGCGGATCAAACGCGTACATCGCGGCGCGACGCCCCAACCTAGTCGCGTCAAGATCGCTTGATGACAGAATTGCGTCCCATACTGACATCAAACTTGGTTGCCGCCAGCCGCCAAGCATCAAACACCTTTGACGCCAGAGACGCCCCGTCTCACTCTCACCAAGACGCGCCTTGGTAGCGTCTGCCGCGGCCCGGCGCCCCAAGAAGTCTCATCCCCCGGCGAATCCTTCGCAAGTGAAAGCAAAAACGCCGCAAGCCATGCGGAGATTGTTGGCGCTATTCTCCGCATCATGATCGCGGCGTGTGCCTTCGGCGCGGAACGCATGGAAACGCGAGACAGCCTGTGGCAACGTCGCGCCATGATCGAATTCCGCCTGCTCCCTGATGACCATCCCGATCTCGCGCATTCGCCGCTGTTGCGCGTTGCGCTATTGACACTGCAATACGCGCAGGATCACGGATCGATCGGCCTGACCAAAACCAAGGCATTCAAGCGCGTCTTCGTGCATTGGGCCGTCGAGCATTTCAGCTGGCCGGGCAAAAGCGCAGAAGAGATGTTCCGCTTCAGCAAGGTCATCAATGAATACGAATTCCCGCCGCTCGAGGTGCTGCATCAGCTGCTGATTTCCCTCCGCCTGGGGCGGCACTACAAGGGCGAGTTCCGGCTGACCAGGCGGGGTGCCGTGTTGGCGGACTCCCCGGGCCGTCTGTTTGCCGAACTGATCCCCTACTTCGTCCTCCGGATCGATCACGCCTCCTATGCGCGCTTTGACGAGCGTCCCTTTGGCAAATGGGATGTCTGGATGAACGTGATCAACGTCGAAGCCGACCACGGCACGACGGAAGCCGCCTTGTTCGAAGCCTTCTACGATGAGCCGAAGGACTGGCATACGGCAGGGTGGCGAGAGATGGCCGCGTTCTCTTCCTGCGTCCTGCGGCCCCTTGAATGGGCCGGTTTGCTGATGGAGACCCGCGAGGATAGCACCGGCCAGCATGTGTGCCATGTTTTCAAGACCCCACTCTGGCGCAGCGCGCTGAAGCTCGACACCGACGAGATGCTCCGGCCGATCGCCGTGCAGTGAGGGCACCGCTCTCGTTTACCTCGGGCGCGCTCTTTCCAGGATGACGTGGCAAACGGCGACGGCTAGGCTGAGCCGATGAACTTCGCCTTCTACGATCTTGAAACCACCGGCACATCGCCCGCCTTCGACCAGCCTTTGCAATTCGCGGCTATCCTGACGGATGTTGAATTCAGGGAGATCGAGCGGGTGAATCTGCGATGCCGCATCGCGCCGCACATCATTCCATCGCCTTGGGCGCTGGCGGTCACAGGAGTACGCCCAGCGCAGTTGACGGATCCGGCCCTGCCGACGCTCTTCGAGTTCACCCAAGCGATCGGCACGCTGATCGAGCGATGGTCGCCCGCGATCTGGACCGGGTTCAACAGCATCCGCTTCGATGAAGAAATGCTGCGCCAGGCTTTCTACCAGAATCTGCAGCCTGATATCTTTGCCACCCAGTTTAACGGAAACACACGCGTCGATATTCTGACGGCGCTCTATGCTGCCTGGTATCGCCAGCCCGATATGTTCGAGTGGCCCGTTGATGCCGATGGCAGGGTGCGCTTCAAGCTGGACCGCATCGCGCCGCTGAACGGCTTTGCCGCGCACAATGCCCATGACGCGCTCGGGGACGTCGAGGCGACCATCCATATCGCCCGCCAGATAGCCGAGCGCGCTCCAGAGCTCTGGGCGGAGCTGCTCGCCAATAGAGACAAGGCGCATGTCCAGGCCGGGCTCGAGACCTTCCAGCCGTTGGCGCTTGTCGAGCGTTTCGGGGGCGGCCTGCCGCGCGCGACCGTCGGCTGCTTCTGCGGCACCTCGGCCAGCAACTCCAATCAGGCGGCCTTCTTCGACCTCGCCGCCGCCGATCCGGCGGATCTGCTCGTGGCGGATGATGCGACGATCTTCGCCGCTGTCGATGCCACCCCCAAGGTCATCCGGGCCTTCTCCATCAACAAGTCGCCCGCCTTGCTGCCAGTGGCTGCACCCAGCGCCGAGCAGGTTCGCCGCGCCGAGATTATCGCCCATGCGCCCGAGTTCCGGACGCGGGTGGGACAGGCTCTGGCAGCGCGCTTCCCCGAGGATCCCGCTGCACCCACCCCTCCGGTCGAGAAGCAGATCTACGGCGGGTTCTACAGCCGTGCTGACAAGGCCCTGCTCTCGGAGTTCCAGCGTTCGGACTGGCGCAGACGCGAGGAGATCGTGGCCACCCTTGCAGATCCCCGTCTGCGCCAGCTTGGCCGTCGGCTGGTGGCATTTCACGCGCCTGAACTGCTCTCGGCCGACGAGCGCGGGCTGTTTGAGGGCTGGTTGCAGGAGCGCTGGTCGGCGCCGGATACACCTGAGACTGGATGGACAACCCGGGATCGTTCCCGGACCGCACTGGACGAGATACAGGTCGAAGATGGGCTCGATCAAGTCTTGGTCACCGAAATTGCGACCTACCTTCAGCGATTCGATCCGCAAGATTTCCAATTTTAATAGCCGGTTCGTCTGCGCGACTCATTTTATTGCGAGGGACTAATTTTTAGTTCTATACTCGCGGCAATTGCAGGAAGGGGACCGCGTGCCGCGCAAGAAGGTCAAACAGCTGAACTGGGGCGCGGAGCGGCGCAACGAGTTCATCGAGTTCCGGGTGTTCTGGCAGGGCCGGATCAACCGTTCCGATCTGATGGAAACCTTCGGCATCTCGCTTCAGCAGGCTTCCCTCGACCTCGCGGGTTACGCAGAGAAATGGAAGCGCAACCTCGTCTACGACAAGAGCCAGCGCGCCTATGTCCGAGGACGGAGCTTCAAGCCTCATTTCATTACGCCCAGCGCCGAAGACTATCTCGCTCAGCTGCGCGCCGTCGATCAGGGCCTGGTCTCGCGAGAGCAGAGCTGGATCAGTGTGTTCCCGGGCTATGAGGCGACGCCGACGCCCGCGCGCGGTATTGCCCCCGAGACTTTGCGCGAGGTGCTGGCCGCGATCCACGGGCCCGCAGCTATTGAGGTAACTTACCAGTCGATGTCCCGCCCCGAGCCCAGCGCGCGCTGGATCGAGCCACATTCCCTCGCCTTTGACGGGTTCCGCTGGCACGCGCGTGCGTTCTGCCGGAACGATCAGGTCTTCAAGGACTTCTTGATCTCCCGCATCGTCGAGATTGGCAAACAGGGCCCGGTCACCGCAGACCCACAGGTTGATGCCGACTGGCACAGTGAAGTGGTGCTCGAGATCGGTCCTCACCCTGATCTCTCGCCCACACAACGACGTGCGATCGAGATGGATTACGGCATGGAAGAGGGGCGAGCCCGGATACCGGTGCGCCGGGCACTCCTGTTCTATGCGCTCAAGCGCCTTGGGCTCGATACTGATCCTGCGGCGCGGCAGCCACAGGATCAACAGATTGTCTTGTTCAATCGGGGCGCGGTTTCAGGAGTTACGAAATGATTGCAGCACCCCAGCCTGGCTCAGTTATTCAGGTTCGTTCGGCCACCTGGAAGGTTCTCTGCACCTCCTCGCTAAAACGCGGCTTCCGCGAAATCCATTGTCGTGGTTTGTCAGGTCTCGTTCGTGACAAAGAGGCGCGGTTCGTTTGGGATCTGGAAACGGGCGCGCGCGTTCTTGACCCATCAGCAGTTCGGCTGGTCCCAGACGCATCCTCAGGGCTGATCGATACGAAACTGCATCTCGAAGCTGCATTCCGAAACACGCCTACCACGACCCGGCAACCGCTGACCCTCGGGCGCGCTGCAATCGACGACTTGACCTTCCAGCACCTGCCGGTCGAGCGAGCTCTGGCCCAGGACCGGGTGCGCCTCCTGATCGCGGATGACGTGGGACTGGGAAAGACGCTGGAGGCAGGTCTCATCACCTCCGAGCTCGCGCTTCGAGGCCGGGCCGACCGAATTCTCGCCGTAACCACGCGGGCAATGCTTACCCAGTTCCAGAAGGAGTTCTGGACCCGGTTCTCGATCCCGCTTTCTCGGCTCGACAGCGCTGCAATCCGCCGGATGCGGAACCGAATCCCGACGCACTACAACGTTTTCGACCAGTTCGACCGGTCCATCGTCTCGATTGACACTCTCAAGCGCGACACCCAAATCAGGGACGCGATCAAGCATTCCTATTGGGATCTGATCATCATCGACGAGGCGCATAACGCGGCGGCCCGGAAAGCGGCCGCAGGATCAAACTCGCAGCGGGCCGAACTGGCCCAGCTTCTGTCCCGGCGCACCGACTCCCTTCTGCTGTTAACCGCCACCCCGCATGACGGGTCGCAGGAGAGCTTCGCAAGCCTGATTGAGATGCTCGACCCAACCCGGGTTCCAAACCCGGCCCGGCTGCACCGGTCGGACATCGAGGACCTGGTCGTGCGCCGTTTCCGGTCCTCTCCGGAGGTAGTTGCGGATATCGGTCGTGCGGTCCCTAAGCGGGAGTTGTTCCGCCGCAACTTCCCATTGAGCTTGGAGGAAGAACGGGCCTATCAGTCGATCGCCGAGCTGCATCTCGACCTCGATGAGCAGTCTACCCGTGGGCGCGCGATCGACCTGTTCCGGACAACGCTCGCCAAGGCGATTTTTTCAAGCCCTTCCGCCTGCCTGGAAACCCTTGAGCGGCGCATCCGTGGAATCGAGAACGGAACTGCGCGCGGAACGGATGAGGATCGGGACCGGCTCCGGAACCTCGCCGACGAGGTGGTGGCGATCAACACGGACGCGTTCAGCAAGTATCAGGATCTCGTCCGAATGCTGCGTGACATGCGCTGGACCGGACGTGACCCTCGCGACCGGCTTGTGATCTTCTCTGAACGGATCGCGACAGTCTCTTGGCTCGCGAACCGGTTGCGGGAGGATCTGGGCCTTTCGGAGGATCAGGTGGCTCGGGTCGACGGGGGGAGTGTCGAGGCGGACGTCCGGACCCAGGAGGTGATCGAGGCGTTCGGGCAAGAGCGATCCCCTATCCGGATCCTTATTGCCTCTGACATGGCATCCGAGGGGCTAAACCTGCACTTCCAGTGCCACCGGCTGATCCATTTCGATCTCCCCTGGTCTCTTTTGCGGTTCCAGCAGCGCAACGGCCGGATTGACCGATACGGGCAGGACAGGCCGCCTCTCATCACATACTTCGTGGGGGAGAGCACGCATCCAAAGGTGCGCCAGATGTGGGTTCTGGAAAAGTTGGTTGCGAAGGACGAGGCGGCCCAATCCGGCTTAGGGGATCCCGCCGTCTTCCTCGGGAAGGGGGATGCGGAGGAGGAAGAGGCCGTCGTCGCGGAAGCGGTCGCGGCCGGGATCGGTGCCGACGCGTTTGACGCACAGATGGACGCGCGTGCGGCGGAGGCGCAGACCCACATGTCGCTCGATGACGAGTTCGCGGCTCTCTTCGGAGACTATGCAATCCCGGTCGGTCCCAAGCCGGATGCCGCTACCGCGCCAGAGCAGGCCCCGCCGCGGCTATTCCCGGACACGTTCACCTACGCGTCGAGAATGATCGAGCGATTGTCCCGCCCGGAGGAGCGGGTGTTCCCCTCCGCGCCCGTCATCTCCCGAGAGGAGCGGATGATCCGCATGAGTATCCCGGATGACATGCGCGCCCGGGACGGGTTCGGATACGCGAGCGAGGGGGCAGTGGACGGCCGGTACATGCCGGAGGAGGCGGTCGGGTCCGGAGACCGGATTGAACTGACCGACAAGGCGCAGGTGATCAACCATGCGATCAACCATGCGAAGATGCAGGACAGATCCTGGCCGACCGTCCAATACCTCTGGGACGGTCATCCAATCCTCGAGTGGTTCGCGGACCGAGCCAGCACCTTCTTCCCGGAGCATTCCGCCCCCGTGGCCCCACTGAGCGGCTTGGCCAAGGGCGAGGTGGCGGTGGTGATGCACGGAGCGATTCCGAATGCCAACGGGGCCCCGGTCGTGGACCGCTGGGCGGTCGTGATCAGGGGGCCGGACGGGGCGGTCCGGATCGAGGAGGTCCCTGATTTCATCGCACGGGTGCGCTTGGCGCAGGATACGCCGAGTCGGGTGGTCGTTGATCTCGGTCCGGCGCAGGCGGCGATTGCTGGCGCAGTTGACCGGTTCCAGACCAACCTCGTCGAGCTTCGGCGGGCGCGCGTGGCCCAGATCGGGCAGGATCTGGACACAGTCCTGGACCGGCTCGGCGAATTGGAGGGTCGGTTCCGGGCCCAGCTCGCGCTGGATCTAGGGGACGAGACCGACGGCGCTGTAGACCTGAATCCTGCCGAAAAGCGGCGTCTGACCATCAGGCGTGCAAAAGAACAGCGGATAGAGCGTCTGTTCCAAGACTGGACGGAGTGGTTCGAGCGGACTCGTCAGATGGTCGATGACCCGAACCCTTATGTGGACGTCAAAGCGGTATTTGTGGGGTAAGTGGATGGATCTGATCGGAATTGAGAACGAGGCAGAATTCTTCCCGTCCGGGACCTTGTCGGACGTGCTGAAGGAAGAACTGCAAGACATCACCGCCCGATGGTCCGGACTCGATAAGGGGGCTCACCCATTGGACCGGCTCACGCGCGTCACCACTCCAACCGTTGAGGCGCTGCGGCTGGCCCGAAACGCGTCCAACACGGGACGTCGAGAGGAGCTTGTCCGGGACGCCCATCACGCGCTCCTTGGCGCCCTCGGCTACCCGTGGAAGCGCGAAGCCGTGATCACCGCGCTCGATGGCGCCCCGGTCATTCCGCTCGTTTCCCGTGTCGCGGACGGCTCGGGACGAGACGCGCTCTGGGTGATCGAGGCGCCGCTGCCAGATACCGAGGATGAGGCGGCGGACCCGCTCGGTGCGTGCTTCACCGCAGACCAGTTCCCGCCCGAGACCGGTGGGGCGGCCCTGCTGGACCGGACCATCGAGTCCATCCTGGCGGAGGGTGTCTTCGAGCTGCCCGATGGGCCCCGCCACGTGCTTGTTATTGGCCTCTCCCAGCTCGTCCTGATCGACAAACGAAAATGGCCGGCCCGCTCCGTTCTCCGGTTCGACCTTCAGGAGGTCTTCACCCGGGCGGACCGGGACACGCTGACAGTCATGGCTTGCCTGATCTCGCGTGAGGCGCGCGTTCCGGACCAAGGGGTGCCAATCTCCGACCGGCTGGAGGAAGAGGCGCAGCGGAACGCCAACGCGGTCACCACCTCCCTGAAACGGACTGTTCGGGACGCGATCGAGCTGCTCGGGCAAGAGGTGCTCGAAGTGACGGACGGCAAACATCAGGGAGTCTGGATCGACGGGCCTGATCTATCCAGAGAGTGCCTCCGCTATATGTACCGGCTACTGTTTCTGTTCTACGCGGAGGCGAATCCGCGGCTGAATCTTCTGGACCTGCGGAACCCGATCTACGCGACCGGCTACTCGCTCGAGACGCTGCGCGATCTCGAATCCGTCCCGCTCCGAACCACTGCGGACCGGGACGGGACCTTCCTGTGGGAGAGCCTACAGCGGACCCTGAACTTGCTCTACACCGGCCTCGACCTTGCGGATGAGGAGAAGGGGACCGGGCTTCGCCTTCCGGCCGTCAAGGTGTCCCTGCTCGATCCCAAGAGCACACCGATCCTGAACGCGCTCCCCATGCGCAATGAGGCGATCCAGAAGGTGATCCGCCTCCTGTCGCTCCGGTCCACTGGGAAGGGGACCGGTCGGATCTCCTATGCCAAGCTCGGGATCGGCCAGTTGGGCGCGGTCTACGAGACCCTGATCTCCTTCACTGGGGTCGTCGCGAAGACAGACCTGATCGAGCTGAAGCCGCGCAAGGGCCGGTCAGCGGATGCCGACGATGACGGGGGAGACGACACGCCCGAGCTCGATGATGAGGCGGAGGAAGAGGTTGCGGAAGCTGATGAGGCCGAGCAGGAAGACGATGTGTTCCGCCGGGACAAAGTGGACCCGCTCGCACCGAGCTGGTTCGTCCCGCGCAGCCGGATCGAAGAGTTCGCCCCCGAAGAGATCGTGTTCAACGGACCGGAGGCGCGGGTCTATCCGAGGGGGAGTTTCATCTACCGCCTCGCTGGGCGCGATCGTGAGAAATCCGCCTCCTACTACACGCCGGAACCGCTTGCGCGCCTTCTCGTCAAGCATGCCCTCATGGAACGCTGCAAGGACCTGAGCGCCGATGAACTGCTGGAACTGAAGATCCTTGAGCCCGCGATGGGCTCCGCCGCCTTCCTCGTTGAGACGACAAACCAGCTGGCCGACCTTTACCTGGAGCGCAAGCAGAAGGAGACCGGCAAGACGATCCCGCAGGATCAGGTGGTCATTGAAAAGCAGAAGGTCCGTGCCTTCATTGCCGATCGGAACTGCTTCGGGGTCGACGTCAACCCCATCGCCGTGGAACTCGGCGCGATTTCGCTCTGGCTCAACAGCCTTCATGAAAGCGACTTCTCGCCGTGGTTCGGGGACCAGCTTCATGCGGGCAACTCCCTGATCGGTGCTCGTCGCGCTTCCTACCCAGCCAGTCGTCTGACGGCATCGAAGCAGGCTGATCTGTGGTTGAAGGCCAAGCCCGACGAGATCGGCTGGCGCAAGCAGCTCCCGGAAAACCATGTCTGGCAATGGCTGCTGCCCGCGGGTGACATGGCGAACTTCGACAAGGACAAATCGATCAAGCCTTTCGCCGGGGATGCGCAGGAGCGGATCAAGAAATGGCGCAGGGATGGCTTCTTCAAGAAGCTGGAACCGCACGAGGTCAAGCTCGCCCAGAAACTCAGCCGTGTCGCCGAGGCGTTGTTCGACCAGGTCGCCGAGGATCTCGCCAAGACGCGCGCGGCCGCGAATGACGAGATCACGCTCTGGCCCGGCACGGTCATGCCCGGCAACAAGGGGCTCGACTTCCACGGCAAGGAGCATCTGAATGATCGCCTGACCGGAGCGGATCACGCTGCCAACACGCTGCCCTACAAGCGGCTCAAGACGGCGATGGACGCGTGGTGCGCGCTCTGGCTCTGGCCGCTGGACAAGGCGCATTTGCTGCCCGGCCGGGCGGAGTTCCTGCAGGGTATGGCGATGATCCTCGAGGGCGGCTTTACGCCGGACGGATCGCTGGCCGCCCCCAGCGTGGCGGAGTTCTCCGATCCGGCGCCGGACTTCCTTGATCAGTTGGAGCCGGACGCCCCGGCGAGGGACCTGTTCAAGGCCGCCGCGAAGCGTCAGGACAGCCTGTTCCGCGAGACCAATGTCGAGGCGCTGATCGAGACTTTCGACTGGCTCGGTGTCGCGGTCGAGGTGGCCGCGCGCGAGCGCTTCGTGCATTTCGACCTGATTTTCGCGGATGTGATGAAGGCGCGCGGTGGGTTCGACCTGATCGTTGGGAACCCGCCTTGGGCGAAGCCCTCGTGGGATCCTGTTGCGGTTATAGAAGAACTCGATCCTGCCTACAAAACAAAGTCACTAAGTGCGTCAGAGGCGGTTGATGAGCTGCCAAAACTTCTTGATCACTGGAAAAGAAGAGAAAGGTTCATCGCCTCATATGCCGCCGAGAAGGGCGGGATGCATTTTACCGGATCCGCCGTGACAAACCCATTTGCGGGCGGAGGTCAGAACAACCTTTATCGCTGCTTTGTTGATCTCAGCTTCCGGCTCATCGCGCCTTCAGGGTACGGAGCGCTGATCCATCAAGACGGCCATCTGAACGATCCGAAATCGGGTCATTTCAGATCCGAGTGGTATAGGAGGGTGTGCAAACACTTCGAATTCAGCAACAAGATCACGACAAAGAATTTTTCAGAGGTAGAACATCAAAGACGGTTTAGCCTGAATATCTATCGTGGAAAGACTGACAATTTTGGATTTGATCAATTCACAAACGCCTTTCTTGCAAGTCAGGTTGAGGACTCATACCAAGATCAGGATGGTATTGGCCCGGTTCCGGCACTTAAGACGCTTGAGGGTAGATGGGATATTAGAGGGCATCGGGACAAGATTGTCCGCATCGAGCGAGAACAGCTGTCCGTGATTCATGCCATTACTGGTGATAGCGATCTCCCCTTATTCGAGGCAAGATTCCTGCAACCCTATAGTGCCAACATTATGGCAATCTTCGAGTCTGTTGCTAGCAACCCTTCAATCGGATCCCGATTTTCGGATTGGCAGATGAAGGGCGTCTGGCATGAGAGCGGTGCGCAGAAGTCGGGGAAAATTGTTAAGGGGACAAAATTTCCGGATTCACCGATAGATATGGTCCTGACAGGACCGATCTTTTATAGTGGGAACCCCTTCAACAAGGCTTGCAGGCGGGTCTGTCGGCAGAATTCGCACTATGATGTGGTCGACCTAGTTACCCTCCCAAAGGATTACCTTCCTCGAACACTGTATTCACGCAAAGCCAGTCGTGCGGAGTATCTTTCATCAGCTCAAAGGCTCGATTGGGATCCCACCTCGAGCCACCTCGACGAATACCGTGTCGCGTTCAGGAGGCGAGTACCATTGAACAGCGAACGGAGCTTGGCCACAGCACTCATTCCTCCCGGCGTCGCTCACATCGATGCGGTTGAAAGTGCGGCTTTCTCCGATCCTTCGGACCTGCTCCGGGCCAACGCGCTGTTTTTGTCGCTGCCAATGGACGCTTTGATCAAGGCGTTCGGGCAAGAAAATCTGAGACAGCTTAGGCTCAAGTTTCAAATGCAACACTCAGAGCCCTTTGGGCATAGGATGTTGTGATGGACATACGAAGCAAGCACCTCAGCAGCGAGGAACGTGGCGTGATATTAGCCG
>Ga0307964_1001102_pt1 | contig 11099 bp, 8 predicted proteins | sample OrgLakmetagen596_FD_201823 | JGI IMG/M metagenome (GOLD analysis project Ga0307964, IMG submission 201823) | Saline water microbial communities from Organic Lake, Antarctica - #596 | ecosystem: Environmental > Aquatic > Non-marine Saline and Alkaline > Saline | place: Antarctica: Organic Lake... | reverse complement strand
ATTTGCGAGCCCTCCGCCGAGGTTCCCGGCCCCTTGTCGCATAAAAATGAAATTAATTTCATTTTTATGCGAGAACTCGTGGATCTTGCACCTCCTGTCTTGTCGCATAAAAATTCAATTCATTGAATTTTTATGCGACATTGCGACAGGAGGTGCACAGATCCGCGACTTGGCCGGGACCGAGTTCCCAGCCCCCCGGGCGGGGGACGAGGGAACCAGGGGAACCAGGCGGCGGAGGACTCAAAACTTGTCCCCCCCTTCGCAAAGTCGCAGATTTGCGAGCCCTCCGCCGTGCGGCGGAGGACTCAAAATCTGCGAGTTCTCGCATAAAAATTCAATTCATTGAATTTTTATGCGAAAAGCGAAGGGGGCGAGTTCTCGCATAAAAATTCAATTCATTGAATTTTTATGCGAAAGGTGGATGCGACTTGACAGGGAACTCGGTTTTTGGCTTAAGGCGGTACGCGCTGATTCCTATGGTTCCCTCGTCCCCCGCCCGGGGGGCTGATTCCTCTGGTTCCCTCGTCCCCCGCCCGGGGGGCTGATTCCTCTGGTTCCCTCGTCCCCCGCCCGGGGGGCTGATTCCTCTGGTTCCCTCGTCCCCCGCCCGGGGGGCTGGGAACTCGGGGACGAAGGAATCAGCTCGTACTATTATGGCTTAAGGGAAACTTCGCGCTTCCGCGCTCCAAAAGGGGATAAGCTTTAGTAGATACTTGTTCAATATAATTAGCGCTTTTCGTTTTATATCCATAGTAAATCTTGTCGCATTAAAATTAAATTAATTTAATTTTTATGCGAGAACTCGCATATTTTGAGTCCTCCGCCACACGGCGGAGGGCTCGCAAATAGGCGACTTATTAAATAAGGTTTGCGATGTCGGTGTTTACGGTTAAATAGGTTTGTTTCTATCTATAGACCGTCGATTCTATATAGTTCATTATATTTTTAAAGAATATATTGAATATGGATCGCTACAGACTAGTTCATCGATGGGTGTTTTATTACTTTTTAGTAATTCAATGCTTAATGTATAGTCGGAATATCCCTTTTATTTATGAATAAAAGCTCAAGGCTTTCATAGAGAAGCACAGGTTCATATAATACGAAACTATATAATAAATATTATATTATATAATGGTTTTATGAAGGATATTTGTATGTTTTACCATGGGGTCATTATAAAGACATTGGCCCAAAATGCAATGAATTATGGGGTTTTAGCGTATTTGTAAATACCAAGTTCCCTGACAAGTCGCGGATCTGTGCACCTCCTGTCGCAAAGTCGCAGATTTGTGAGCCCTCCGCCTAGGTTCCCGGCCCCTTGGCCGGGACCGAGGGAACCAGGCGGCGGAGGACTCAAAACTTGTCCCCCCCTGTCGCATTAAAATTCAATCTAAGATTGAATTTTAATGCGACAGGGGGCGAGTTCTCGCATAAAAATTAAATGAATTTAATTTTTATGCGACAAGGGAAACGAGGGATCCAGTTTACAACAACGCATTAATAAAAAGAACTGGTTAAATATGAATCCTCATCATCCTGATATAATTTCAATAATTTATGGTAGTTTATTAGGAGATGGTTATGCTGAACGTAGGGGGCCCTCAACAAGTCGCTGATCTGGGCACCTCCTGTCTTTGTGACAGGAGGTGCAAGACTCGTATCCCCCTGTCGCATTAAAATTAAATCTTGTCGCATAAAAATTCAATGAATTGAATTTTTATGCTACAAGAATATCATTTAAACAAAGTATTATACATAAGGAATATTTATTATTCCTTTGGGATATCTTTAGTTCAAAGGGTTATTGTGGTCCAAACCAACCTATAGATAGCTCTACATCTGCCGGTGCGTTAAGATATGGTGTATGCAAATTTAGTACTTATCAGTTCTCTAGTTTTAATGTCTTTCATGAAGCTTTTACCATACAGGGGTGAAAACAGTACCTTTAAAAATTAAAGACTTATTAACTCCATTGGCAATAGCTGTATGGATAATGGACGATGGTGGCAAAGCTGAATCAGGTAGTTTACTTATTGCTACTCATAGTTTTACCCAATCAGATGTGGATTTATTAATTAAAGTTCTAAAGGATAGATATAATATTAATGCTACAAGACAAAAGGCAGGTAAAAATAAACAAGTAGCAGATCTGTGCACCTCCTGTCACAAAGTCGCAGATTTGTGAGCCCTCCGCCATTTCGCTTATCTGTGCACCTCCTGTCTTGTCGCATAAAAATTCAATTCATTGAATTTTTATGCGACAAGATTAAATTTTAATGCGAGAGACGCATAAATAAATTTAATCGAAGATTAAATTTATTTATGCGCTAGGATTTGGAAACTCGCGATCGCGAGTTTCCAAATCCGACTCGCAGATTTTGAGTACTCAGCCGTACGGCTGAGGACACCCAAATCTGCGACCTTCGCGAAGCGAAGGGGGCGAGTTCTCGCATAAAAATTCAATTCATTGAATTTTTATGCGACAAGACAGGAGGTGCAAGACTTGTTCCCCTCCTTCGCGAAGCGAAGGTCGCAGATTTGTGAGTCCTCCGCCGTACGGCGGAGGACTCAAAATCTGCGAGCTCTCGCATTAAAATTAAATCTAAGTCGCAGATTTGTGAGCCCTCCGCCATGTGGCGGAGGACTCAAAATCTGCGAGTTCTCGCATAAAAATTCAATTCATTGAATTTTTATGCGACAAGATTTAATTTTAATGCGACAGGGGGCGAGTTCTCGCATAAAAATTCAATGAATTGAATTTTTATGCGACAAGACAGGAGGTGCAAGACTTGTTCCCCTCCTTCGCGAAGCGAAGGGGGGCGAGTTCTCGCCTAAAAATTCAATTCATTGAATTTTTAGGCGACAAGGAAAACAAAGATATCGTATATATATTTGTATTGACTCTATGGATATTTTACGTTCAATTGTTGAACCTTACATTGTTCCGAGTATGCGCTATAAATTAACCATATAAGCATAGTTTATAACAATAGTTTATAACAATAGTTTATAACAATAGGTTATAACAAATGTTATCAATATGTTATAAGCGACACTGATTAAAACGGTTCAAGTTATAACAATATACATAGACCGTCAATTTTGTATATTAATTACAAGTCGCATCCACCTTCGCTTCGCGAAAGTCGCATATTTGCGAGCCCTCCGCCATTTCGCTTCCACCTTCGCTTCGCGAAAGTCGCAGATTTGCGAGCCCTCCGCCATTTCGCGGATCTGTGCACCTCCTGTCTTTACGACAGGAGGTGCAAGATCCGCGAGATCTCGCATAAAAATTCAATTCATTGAATTTTTATGCGACATGCGGCGGAGGACTCAAAACTTGTCCCCCCCTTCGCGGAGCGAAGGTCGCCGATTTGTGAGTCCTCCGCCGTTTGGCGGAGGACTCAAAATCGGCGAGTCGGATTTGGAAACTCGCGATCGCGAGTTTTCAAATCCTAGCGCATAAATTAATTTAATCTTCGATTAAATTAATTTATGCGTCTCTCGCATTAAAATTCAATCTAAGTCGCAGATTTGTGAGCCCTCCGCCATGTGGCGGAGGACTCAAAACTTGTCCCCCCCTTCGCAAAGTCGCAGATTTGCGAGCCCTCCGCCGTGCGGCGGAGGACCCAAAATCTGCGAGTTCTCGCATAAAAATTCAATGAATTGAATTTTTATGCGAAAAGCGAAGGGGGCGAGTTCTCGCATAAAAATTCAATGAATTGAATTTTTATGCGACAAGATTGAATTTTAATGCGACAGATCGCAGATTTGTGAGTCCTCATCCATCAGGATGAGGACTCAAAATCTGCGAGCTCTCGCAAAGACATTTTATCGAAGATAAAATGTCTTTGCGACAGGGGGCGAGTTCTCGCATAAAAATTCAATTCATTGAATTTTTATGCGAAAGGTTGGACCCGGAGGTCGCAGCCACCTTCGTTTCGCGAAGGTGGATGCGACTTTCGCGAAGCGAAGGTGGATGCGAGTACTCGCATAAAAATGAAATTAATTTCATTTTTATGCTACAAGATTGCTACAGACTAGAAATTTAATGTTTGTTTGTATTTATATTTAAAGGAATTTAAATAAATGGGTATAAAAGCATAAATAATCGGTGGGTGTCTTAATGATGCTTAATGTATAGTCGGTTTGTCTCTACTTACTTTAATGTATAAAATTTTGACAAACGCAAATGTCTTTCTGGGGTGCAACTGTAATTACTAGCTTAGCTACAGTATTACCTGTAATTGGTAAAACTGTTCTCTCATACTTATGGGGAGGGTTCAGTGTAGATAATCCTACTTTAAATCGTTTTTATAGTTTACACTATGCCTTACCTTTTATTTTAGCAGGTTTATCTATTTTCCATATTGCAGCTTTACATCAATATGGTAGTACTAATCCAATGGGAGTAAATTCCCAATCAAGTACAGTCCCTTTTGGTACTTATTTTACTTCTAAAGATTTATTAGGTGTGTTAATTTTATTCTTTGTTTTTGCATGCTTAGTTTTCTTTTATCCCGAATTATTAGGACATCCCGACAACTTAATTCCAGCTAATCCTTATTCAACACCTCAACATATTATTCCTGAATGGTATTTCCTCTGGTTCTATACTATTTTACGTAGTATTCCAAATAAAGCTATGGGTGTTATTGCTATTGCTATTACTTTTGGTTGTTTATTTGCAATGCCTTTTATTAGTTCAACTCATATTGGTAGTCCAAAATTCAGACCTATTTCTGAACGTTTTTACTGGGCTTTCGCAGGTGTTTTAGGTTTACTTGTTTGGGATGGTGCATCCGATATATTAGATGCTACCATTATGTTAGGTCAAGTTTGTACTGTAAGTTTAATTGTATATTTAGTTGTAATTTATGCTTACTTACCAGCTAGTGAAGCTAAATTATACTTTAATGGTATTAGTGATAATCTAACCTCAGCCGAGTTCCCCCTCCCCTCGCCCGGGGACGAGGGCACCAGTTTCCCCCACCCCGGGGCAGGTACCTCGGGAACCAGTTCACCTAAAATGGATTAACGACTATTTATAAATATTACCTGTCGCAAAGTCGCATCCACCTTCGCTTCGCGAAAGTCGCATATTTGCGAGCCCTCCGCCATTTCGCCTATCTGTGCACCTCCTGTCTTGTCGCATAAAAATTAAATGAATTGAATTTTGTCGCATAAAAATTAAATTAATTTAATTTTTATGCGAGAACTCGCCCCCTTCGCTTTTCGCATAAAAATTCAATTCATTGAATTTTTATGCGAGAACTCGCAGATTTTGAGTCCTCCGCCGCACGGCGGAGGGCTCGCAAATCTGCGACTTTGCGAAGGGGGGGACAAGTTTTGAGTCCTCCGCCGCCTGGTTCCCTCGGTCCCGGCCAAGGGGCCGGGAACCTCGGCGGAGGGCTCACAAATCTGCGACTTTATGCGAAAGGTTGGACCCGGAGGTCGCAGCCACCTTCGTTTCGCGAAAGTCGCAGATTTGCGAGCCCTCCGCCATGTCGCCTATATGTGCACCTCCTGTCTTTACGACAGGAGGTGCAAGACTAGTCCCCCCCTTCGCGAAGCGAAGGGGGCGAGATCTCGCATAAAAATTCAATACATTGAATTTTTATGCGACATGCGGCGGAGGACTCAAAATATGCGAGTTCTCGCATAAAAATTCAATGAATTGAATTTTTATGCGAAAGGTTGGCCCCGGAGGTCGCAGATTTGCGAGCCCGCAGCCTGTCGCATTAAAATTAAATCTGAGATTTAATTTTAATGCGAGAGCTCGCAGATTTTGAGTCCTCCGCCGAAAGGCTGAGGGCTCACAAATCTGCGTCCTTTTGGCTGAGGGCTCAAAATCTGCGAGTCGGATTTGGAAACTCGCGATCGCGAGTTTCCAAATCCTCGCGCATCAATTAATTTAATCTTCGATTAAATTAATTGATGCGTCTCTCGCAATTTAATTAAATCAAAGATTTAATTAAATAGCGACAGGGGATTTGCGAGCCCTCAGCCTGTCGCATTAAAATTAAATCTGCGATTTAATTTTAATGCGACAGGGGACGAGATCTCGCATAAAAATAAAATTAATTGAATTTTTATGCGACATGCGGCGGAGGACTCACAAATCGGTGACCTTCGCTTCGCGAAGGTCGCAGATTAATTGAATTTTTATGCGACAAGATTTATAGAGTTTAATAAATGTTTTGTTTTGTATTTTTAAGTTTATTTCTAAGTTTTATACTTAATGGTTCTATGATTGCTCGATTTATTGGGCATAGAGGTTCTATAGTTGTAAGCACTTTTTTAAGTTTTGTTGCTTTTATAACCGGTATTTTAATTTGGTTTGAAGTTGTGTTGGGTAGTTGTGAAAGTTCAATTTCTTTATTTGGCACATGGATTAGTTTAGGTTCTTTTGTGGTTAATTGGGAAGTTTATTTTGATTGTTTATCAGCTAATATGATTTTAACTGTGACTGTGGTTAGTTTTGCAGTTCATATTTATTCTTGTGTTTATATGAAAAATGATCCCCATTTAAGTTTATTTTTGGGCTATTTATCCTTGTTCACTTTTTTTATGGTTGTCTTAGTAAGTGCTCCCAATATGGTTTTTATGTTTATGGGTTTCGAAGGCATTGGCATCTGTTCCTACTTATTAATCGGTTATTGGAGTCATCGTTTAACTGCTTCTAAAAGTGCTATGAAAGCTATTGTAGTTAATAGAATTAGTGATGGTTTATTATTATGGACTATTATTTGGATTTGGTGGTACACAGGCTCTTTAGAATTTGATCTTATACTATTAAATAATAGTAATAATATTTCCAGCATTGTTAGTATAGCTTTATTATTAGGTTGTATGGCCAAATCAGTTCAAATTATATTTCACACCTGGTTGGCTGATTCTATGGAAGGCCCAACTCCCGTTTCGGCCTTGATCCATGCGGCCACTCTTGTAACAGCTGGTAAATCTTTTTCATCTTTTAGCATAAAGTCGCCCCCTGTCGCAAAGACAGGGGGGGACAAGTCATTACACCTCCTTCCATTAAGAAGGTCGCATATTTGTGAGTCCTCAGCCTGTCGCATTAAAATTTAATCTTGTCGCATAAAAATTAAATGTCTTTAATATTTATGCGAGAACTCGCCCCCTGTCGCAAAGACATTTTATCTTCGATAAAATGTCTTTGCGAGAGACGCAGTAATACTTTAAATCGAAGATTAAATTAATTTATGCGTCTCTCGCATTAAAAGACATTTAATCTTCGATTTAATTAATTTATGCGTCTCTCGCATTAAAAGACATTTAATCTTCGATTTAATTAATTTATGCGTCTCTCGCATTAAAAGACATTTAATCTTCGATTAAATGTCTTTAATTTTTATGCGTCTCTCGCATTAAAAGACATTTAATCTTCGATTAAATGTCTTTAATTTTTATGCGTCTCTCGCATTAAAATTAATTTATGCGTCTCTCGCATTTAAATTAATTTAATTTAATTTAATTTAATTTATGCGTCTCTCGCATTTAAATTAATTTAATTTAATTTATGCGTCTCTCGCATTTAAATTAATTTAATCGAAGATTAAATGTCTTTAATTTTTATGCGTCTCTCGCATTAAAAGACATTTAATCTTCGATTAAATGTCTTTAATTTTTATGCGTCTCTCGCATTAAAATTAATTTAATCGAAGATTAAATTAATTTATGCGTCTCTCGCATTTAAATTAATTTAATCGAAGATTAAATTAATTTATGCGTCTCTCGCATTAAAATTCAATCTTGTCGCATAAAAATGAAATTAATTTCATTTTTATGCGAGAACTCGCATCCACCTTCGCGAAGCGAAGGTGGATGCGACTTTGATTTAATTTAATCGCGACAGGAGGTGCAATGATCTACGACTTTTTCGTCGTCTTCTAATAATATAAATGAGTTTATTAGTTTTGAGGACGAAACCATTACAAAAACTCCATTTAAAGAGGATATTGAACCTTTAAATTATGTGGAATACTTCCCAAAGTCGCAGATTTGTGAGTCCTCCGCCATTTCGCCTATCTGTGCACCTCCTGTCGAAAAGACAGGAGGTGCAAGACTAGTTCCCCCCTTCGCAAAGTCGCAGATTTGCGAAGGGGGCGAGATCTCGCATAAAAATTCAATGAATTGAATTTTTATGCGACATGCGGCGGAGGACTCAAAATATGCGAGTTCTCGCATAAAAATTAAATTAATTTAATTTTTATGCGACAAGTCGCAGATTTGTGAGTCCTCCGCCATTGCGCTTCCACCTTTCGCATAAAAATTAAATTAATTTAATTTTTATGCGACAAGACAGGAGGTGCAAGATTAGTTCCCCCCTGTCGCAAGACAATTTAATCTAAGTCGCAGATTTGTGAGCCCTCCGCCATGTGGCGGAGGACTCAAAACTGGTCCCCCCCTTCGCGGAGCGAAGGGGCGAGTTCTCGCATAAAAATTCAATTGTCCGAGTTCCCTGCCCCCCGGGCGGGGGACGAGGTCGCAGATTTGTGAGTCCTCCGCCGTCCGGGGGAGGACTCACAAATCTGCGAGCTCTCGCATTTAAATTCAATCTAAGTCGCAGATTTGTGAGCCCTCCGCCATGTGGCGGAGGACTCAAAATCTGCGAGTTCTCGCATAAAAATTAAATTAATTTAATTTTTATGCGACAAGATTGAATTTAAATGCGACAGGGAACCGGCGGACTTTTTCGTCTGATTCCCTCGTCCCCGCCCCCGGGGGCAGGGATCTCGGAAAAGTCCGTCCGACGGGCTCATACCCCCCGGGGCGTGCCCGGAGGGTATGAGGAATTCTCGCCCCCTTCGCAAAGCGAAGGGGGGAACAAGTCACCCGAGCCCTTTCGCAAGTCGCAGATCTGTGCACCTCCTGTCTTTGGGACAGGAGGTGCACAGATCTGCGACTTGCGAAAGGGTTCGGCTGTTCCCCTCGTCCCCCGCCAGGGGGCGGGGGAACTCGGCTGCGACAATTAATTGAATTTTTATGCGACAAGATTGAATTTGAATGCGATAGGCTGAGGACTCACAAATCTGCGACCTAAGTTAAGGATGTTATTAGACTGTGGCTATCAACGATTGTTTCAATATTCTTTTATAAAATGGTATAATTGTTGTAATATAGATGATTTGCCATTAAAGTTAAATAAACTTTAAGTAATTTGTAGTATATGCTAGAAAATAGCGAATAACCTCTTTTTAAAAGCCCGGCGAAAAGAGCAAAGTAGCATCCCCCTGTCGCAATTTAATTTAATCTAAGTCGCATCCCCCTGTCGCAATTAAATTCAATCTAAGTCGCAGATTTGTGTGCCCTCCGCCATTTCGCCTATCTGTGCACCTCCTGTCGCAAAGACATTTTATATTCGATAAAATGTCTTTGCGACAGGGGGATGCGACAAGATTAAATGTCTTTGCGACAGGGGTAATTAAACTATAACTAGCAGGGTAAATTATATTTATAATTCATTCCTCAGAGACTATCCTTACAACATTTATTCTTTTAAATGAAGATATAGTCCGGTCGTTACTTAATGGTAATGAGCATACTGATTTACGTAATGGTTCGTCTAAGTATTTTTGATAGTACCCTAGTATTATTAGTTGGATCATTAACAGCTTTAATGGGGGGTCTATTTGGATTATTACAAAATGATTTAAAACGTGTTATTGCTTTTAGTACTTGTAGTCAATTAGGGTACCCAACCATACCAATTATAAATACAGATTTATTAAGTCGCATATTTGTGAGTCCTCCGCCATTTCGCCTATCTGTGCACCTCCTGTCTTTTCGACAGGAGGTGCAAGACTAGTCCCCCCCTTCGCGAAGCGAAGGGGGCGAGATCTCGCATAAAAATTCAATGAATTGAATTTTTATGCGACATGCGGCGGAGGACTCAAAATATGCGAGAAGTCGCAGATTTGTGAGTCCTCCGCCATTTCGCCTATCTGTGCACCTTCTGTCTTGTAGCATAAAAATTAAATTAATTTAATTTTAATGCGACAGGGGATCTGGGCACCTCCTGACGCAAAAAAAATTAAATCTGAGATTTAATTTTAATGCGACAGGGTATCTGGGCACCTCCTGTCGCATTAAAAATTAAATTAATTTAATTTTTATTGCGACAGGGGATTCGCGAGCCCTCAGCCTGTCGCATTAAAATTAAATCTGAGATTTAATTTTAATGCGACAGGGTATCTGGGCACCTCCTGTCGCATTAAAAATTAAATTAATTTAATTTTTAATGCGACAGGGGATTCGCGAGCCCTAAGCCTGTCGCATTAAAATTAAATCTGAGATTTAATTTTAATGCGACAGGGTATCTGGGCACCTCCTGTCGCATTAAAAATTAAATTAATTTAATTTTAATGCGACAGGGTATCTGGGCACCTCCTGTCGCATTAAAAATTAAATTAATTTAATTTTAATGCGACAGGGTATCTGGGCACCTCCTGTCGCATTAAAATTAAATTAATTTAATTTTAATGCGACAGGGTATCTGGGCACCTCCTGTCGCATTAAAAATTAAATTAATTTAATTTTAATGCGACAGGGTATCTGGGCACCTCCTGTCGCATTAAAAATTAAATTAATTTAATTTTTATAGCGACAGGGGATTCGCGAGCCCTCAGCCTGTCGCATTAAAATTAAATCTGAGATTTAATTTTAATGCGACAGGGGATCTGGGCACCTCCTGTCGCATTAAAAATTAAATTAATTTAATTTTAATGCGACAGGGGATCAGGTCACCTCCTGTCGCAATAAAAATTAAATTAATTTAATTTTTATTGCGACAGGGGATTCGCGAGCCCTCAGCCTGTCGCATTAAAATTAAATCTGAGATTTAATTTTAATGCGACAGGGTATCTGGGCACCTCCTGTCGCATTAAAAATTAAATTAATTTAATTTTAATGCGACAGGGGATTCGCTAGCCCTCAGCCTGTCGCATTAAAATTAAATCTCAGATTTAATTTTAATGCGACAGGGTATCTGTTCACCTCCTGTCGCATTAAAAATTAAATTAATTTAATTTTAATGCGACAGGGGACCTGGGCACCTCCTGTCGCAATAAAAATTA
>Ga0307964_1001096_pt1 | contig 11203 bp, 11 predicted proteins | sample OrgLakmetagen596_FD_201823 | JGI IMG/M metagenome (GOLD analysis project Ga0307964, IMG submission 201823) | Saline water microbial communities from Organic Lake, Antarctica - #596 | ecosystem: Environmental > Aquatic > Non-marine Saline and Alkaline > Saline | place: Antarctica: Organic Lake... | reverse complement strand
GTGTGCGGTGTCACCATCAATGAATACGCCTTCGTAGGCGCCGGCGCAGTTATTAACAAAGACGTACCGGCTTACGCGCTGATGGTCGGCGTGCCCGCCAAACAAATCGGCTGGATGAGCGAGTTTGGCGAACAAATCGATTTGCCATTAACAGGCAAAGCAGAATCCATTTGTCCCCACACCGGAGCCCGTTACCTTCTTGAAGGCAACAAAGTCTCGAAAGAATAAAGCAGTTTCTCCTGTTCGCATTCCTCCGTGTTCTCAGTGGCTAAAAGGCTATTCATCAATGCAGTTCATCGATTTGGCAGCACAGCAAGCCAGAATTAAAGACAAAATCGACGCCAATATTCAGAAAGTGCTCGCCCACGGCAAGTACATCTCGGGCCCGGAAGTAACAGAACTGGAAGAAAGGCTTGCTGCTTACACTGGCGCAAAACATTGCATTACCTGCGCGAATGGCACAGATGCTCTGCAGATTACACAGATGGCCTTAGGTATCGGCCCCGGAGATGAGGTCATCACCCCAGGGTTTACTTACATAGCCACTGCGGAAACAGTAGCGCTGCTGCGCGCCAAGCCGGTGTACGTGGATATTGATCCGCGCACCTACAACCTAGACCCGGCAAAACTGGAAGCGGCCATTACCCCGCGAACCAAAGCCATTATTCCCGTATCGCTTTATGGACAGTGCGCAGATTTTGACCTTATTAATGCCATAGCCAAGAAGCACGGCATCCCGGTGATTGAAGACGCTGCCCAAAGCTTTGGGGCCAGCCACAAAGGCAAAAAGTCGTGCAATCTCTCGACTATTGCCACTACCAGCTTCTTCCCCAGTAAACCTCTTGGAGGCTACGGTGACGGCGGTGCGATGTTCACCAACGATGATGACTTAGCTAAGGTCCTGCGCCAGATCGCCAGCCATGGCCAGGAGCGACGTTATCACCATGTTCGCGTAGGTGTGAACAGTCGGCTAGACACACTGCAAGCAGCTATTTTGCTGCCAAAGTTAGAATTGCTAGATGAGGAAATTCAGCTGCGGAACCTAGTTGCAGGAAATTACACCCGGTTGCTGAACGAAGCTGGTATAGATACCACGCCGTTCGTGAGTGAACACAATATATCTGCTTGGGCACAGTACACCATTCGCGTAGCAAACCGGGAAGTTGTTCAGGCGAAGCTTAAGGAAGCAGGCATTCCGACAGCGGTCTATTATCCAACCCCGCTCAACAAACAGCCTGCGGTGGCAAACGAAGTGGCGAACCTGCCGGTGGGTGACGAGATGGCAGGGACGGTGATGAGTTTGCCGATGCATCCGTACATGTCCAGTGATGAATTGAAAAAAGTTGTGGCTTCGTTAAAAGCATGAAAGCACGGCTAGAAAAAATCCTTCCAAAAAGCGCCTTCGCCCGAGGAGTAAGCGTGCTAGTGGGCGGTACTGCCGGGGCCCAGCTGTTGATGGTGCTGGCGTCGCCAATGCTCACACGTTTGTATACGCCCGATGATTTTGGACTGCTGGCAGTACTCACGGCGCTTCTCGCCTTTCTGACTGTGATTGCATCCGCTCGCTATGAACTGGCCATCCCGCTGCCTGAAAGTGACCTAGACGCGGCCAACCTGACCGTACTTTGCTTCATTATGGTGGTGTGCACCACGCTGGCAACTTGTGTCATATTTCTTGTTTGGCCGCATGCAATCGCTGAGGCCATCAATGCCCCTGATCTCGCCTCTTACCTGTGGCTGATGCCGTTAGGAGTTTTTTTCGTTGGAAGTTACCAGGTTTTCAATAAGTGGGCAGTTAGGGGAAAGCATTTTACCTCCATTGCGAAAACACGAGTTTATCAAGCATTAGGTACGCTTAGTATTCAGCTTGGCGGCTATCAGCTCGGTGTTTTGGCTTTGTTGGTGGGGCACACCGCCGGGCAGGGAGTAGGGGCTAGCGGTTTAGCCCTTTCAGCATTCAGGCAGCCTGAGCTGAAGCAATGCACCTTGAGAGGTATGAGGGAGCAAGCTAGCCGTCATCGAAATTTCCCTCTTTATTCTACTTGGACGGGGCTATTCAACACGGCGAGTCTGCAACTTGCCCCGATTGTGTTTGTAGCGATTTACGGTGCCATGGTGGGCGGGCTATATGCATTAACGCTGCGCATATTGTCTATGCCTGGTAGCCTCATCGGAAATGCGGTGGGAAGCGTCTTTTTGTCAGCAGCGCCTGAAGCACGTCGTAACGGGACACTGGCTGAGCTGGTTAAAAAACTGCATTCACGCTTGTCGATGGCAGGAGCCGTACCGCTCGTAGTACTTCTATTTTTCGGTCCCGACCTGTTCGAGCTGGTGTTCGGCACCGAATGGAGGCAGGCAGGTGTGTACGCTCAGTGGATGGCGCCTTGGATTTTTCTTCAGTTTCAGTGGTCTCCTTTGTCTATGCTGGCTAGCGTGCTGGAACTCCAGAGACAGGCGTTGATTGCCCAATTCTTAACTTTTGCACTTAGATTTGGCTCGCTAGTTATCGCATGGTTTATGGGCGTTAATGCTGATGTTGGAATAGCGATTTTTGCTTCAATTAGTGCAGCTGTATATTTTATAATCATGCTGTGGTTCTTACGAAAAGCTGGAGTTTCGCTTATATCCGTTATATATGTAGATTTGAAATATATCTTAATTTCACTCGTAATTATTTTTCCACTTTGGCTTATTATTTAGGGTTCTCTATGAACTTGGCAAAGCTTTGGGAAAACCATGTTTTCAAAAAACGCTACCTAATATCTTACTCAAAAAATCCGTGTGCTACAGACATTGTTGACTGTGCTCCAATGTCAAGTCTAGATATAGAGCCATTGCTGCCCGGGTTAGACGAAACCCTTAAAAAATATTTAAATATGAGACAGAATTCTTCAGCATGGATATTCTTCAGCTACCAAGTAAATGGAAAGCTTGCCGGTTATAGTTTTCTACATGTGCCTGTTACAGACGAATGGAATGATGCACTACCCACACATAATGGTTCTGCCAGAGTGGCATCCGTTTTCGTTAATGAGAAGCATAGAGGGAGGCGTATCGCAGAAAAATTGCTATCGGCTATGAGTAAGTATGGTTATGATAATAGTCTTTCTATATGGGCAGTAGTCGAGGCGTCAAATAGCTCGTCATTAAAACTTTTTTTACGCAATGGTTACATAATGAAAAAAAATTATCTGATTAAAATCTGGAAAAGAAATGTGTTTTCTATTCTCACACACCCATTTAAAATATATTTTTTACTAGGTGATAAGCGAGCTAAGCGATAACTTCATTGAAAATATTGACTGTTTCTACAATCAAGAGTGTTTAGTTAAATATGCACGGTAAGGTATATAAAGAAAGTAAGCCATCGGTCTTGGTGATGAATTGCCATTACAACGGCCTGTCTCTTATACAGGCGCTGGGCAGGCGAGGGATTTCTGTCATTGCTGTCGACTCAAAACGGGGAATTGGTACTCGCTCTCGGTACGGTAAATATTTTCATGTTCCAGACCCCGGTCAAGATCGTGAAGCTTTTATCAAAGCACTTGTGGACTATGGCTCTCGATTTGAAGAGAAGCCGTTGGTATTTCCTACCAATGACCATTGGGCAGAGGCACTTGCTTGGGGCGCTGATGAGCTTAGTAAATACTACCGCCTCTGTGTTGCTGATATAAAAACCATCGAGCTCCTGCTGGATAAAGAACGTTTTGGACGCTGGGCGATCGAAAATGACATCCAGGTTCCAAGGGTCTGGTCTGTAAAGGAGACCTTACGACGAATGCAGGATATATCATATCCAATAGCCGTCAAAGCAAATACCCGCCGTCGCTCGGGACAAGTGATAGATTCTGCTGTAAGAGCTCGTAATGCAGACCGTTTACGGTTCGTACAGTGTAATAGTATATCAGAGTTGAACAATACGCTTGTAGAAGCCAAATCTGCCAATGTTCCTGTTTTCTGCCAAGAAGTAATTAAGGGCCGTTCTGACGCCATGCGCACGATCGGTGTGTATGCGAATCAAGGTCGGGTACTAGGGTTGATTTATGGGCGAAAAGTAAAAGGCTTTCCTGCACAATACGGCGATTGTATAGTTGGAGAAGCGACGCCAGTCCCAACATGGGCGCGAGATCTTGCCCTAAAGTGCTGTCGTTTGCTTAGCTATACCGGCATCGCCGAGATCGAAGTTATGGTTGATTCAGATACAGGGGAGCGCTACCTTATCGAAATCAACCCCCGGAGCTGGAGCTGGGTGGGTGTTGGTCCTGTCGCAGGAGCCGACTTAGCTTGGATTGCCTACCAAGATATGATCCAGAATATTCAGCCTGAAACATGTATTGAAGGCTGTGCGGATGGCCATTCTGTTTATTATGCTAAAGCCTTGGCGGATTTCCAGAACTCAGTCATCTGGTATCGTTTCAGCAGTGCACCTGATTGGGCATCATCACCATGGGAATGGTGGAAGTCATTTCGTAAAAAAAATGGGGTGTTTGCTGAGTTTTCTCGTGACGATTTTGCAGTGGCTTTTTTTTCCCTGACTGCATCGATACGCCAATTTCTTGCAAATACCTATAAAGTCATTCGAGGATCCAGATTTTATTGAATCTTTCAATGCAGCGTATTGTGAAGACAACAAGCTAAGAATGGCATAACTGAAAGTGCTGAAAGGGAGATGCGCGCTCTGCTTATATTAACATAGCCAAAAAACATTGATGACTAGCTTGTCGATACTTCATCGAAAGAAGAATTTTTCTGCGTTTGGTGCAAGACAAACACCTTACCACTCCGTATCCATACGCCTTTTCGGCTGTTTAAAATAATAAAATTTATTCGCAAGTTGAAATAAGCTGTGAGTTTATCTTACTTATAATGTGGTTCAATAAGTTAACCAAGCTAAAAGAAATTAATGGAATATTATCTCGGTTACCCCGTATTTTTATGGCAAGGTCTCATCACCTCCATTGCTATTCTCATTGCCGGTTTAGCTGTTGCATTCGTCACTACATTTTATCTAAAACGTAAAGACGAAAGCACAAGGGTGGCGGGTGTTATTCTGGAAAAGCGGGTGAATGCGCAGCATGAGATTTTGGCTTTCATGGAAAACTCGTCGCAGAAGTTAGAAATGCGGCAACCAGGGGCAGGTGCACTGAAAGAACTGATGGAGGGGGCATTCATTAGTTTTACCTTATGATCCGCATATACAGTACGCCAAAGTATTCTCATCGGTTAAAGAGTACCGAGTTTTCTTTCATGCGTTTGAAGAGATTTTTGCTAAGCACAAACTCTGGCTTGATCAAAAAGTACGCCATCAGATGTTGCTTATGCAAGCATATTTGGCCGCCATTAATGGATCGTTGCTGACATTCAATCGAGTTCCTCTTCCAGCAGGCGTTGTTCTGACGAAAAAGGAAATGGACACGCTAAGCAATCAGCTTATTTTTATTTTAGGTACGGCATTAGATGCCGAGTTTAATGACCTACTAGTAAAGCTAGAAATTTTGATGGTGAATTCTATCTATAGGCTGGATTTGAGTCGGCCGAAAAACAGCTTTTTTGCCCGGCAGCGCGAAAACAAAGAGGCTAAAAAAGTAGAAGCTTTTTTGCTAAAAAAGTCACTCATGGGACAATATCTACCGGCGCTGGTTACTCTTTCAATACATATGATAGAAGCAATAAAAGAGATTGACATAACAGAGCAGCAAGCTTTCAACTATTTCGCTGACTACTCAGGCCAAAACCTTGACTAATCGTTAAGCATTCACTGAGAACGAATACGTATTACAGATGAAAAGATCTACCGTGATAAATCGTTCGACCTAATGGAATGAACCAAACGTTATGGATGCAATTCTCACGTCTCCAAAGCCACTTAACGCCAATGAATGGTTTGAGGCTGTTCAGCTTCGGGAAAAGTTTTTCAAGTCTTTTATCGGCTATCTTGCCACGGAGGTCGCCTTCCAGACTGGGCTTAACCGACTACAGGTTAAATCGTTTATTAAAGAGGTCTTAGCCAAAGGTACAGATGAGTACGATGACAGCAATATAGCGGTTTCTGACGACGAAGACTTCAGCGGTGATGACTCTGAGGAAACCGGGCCATATAATTTTAATATTGACTTGGTTATTAAACAGAAAACGCTGATCATTCGCGGTATCCATTTTCCAGTAACTGATGAACGTCTTGGCTTTGATTACGCGCGTTTATTTGTACTTTCCCCCTCGCTGCACTTTTTCAACTGCCATTTTTACTGTGAATCACTGCCTCTAGATCGTATGGATATTTGTACCCGCTTTGAAACCTGTACGTTTCATTTGCCCTGGCAAGTGGAGGAGGGTAGCGGCTCAGGACAGGATCATGTGTTGTTTGACCGCTGTCGCTTTGAGCAAGGTGTAGCCCTTCAAGGTAATGAACTGGGGCAGTCACCCATTGACAACGCTTCAGCCTTTTTCCGGGATTGTGCCATTGATGAAACGCTTTCCCTCAAGAACATGACTACAGAAATTCCAGTTTTTGCCAATACTCACGCGCATAAGCCCGAAATAGCTCGAATTAACATTGAGAATTGTGAGTTGAGTGGACGATTTGCGCTGTCCAATGCTGAAGCCATCGCTGACATTCAGCTGACGAGCACGGTATTCCAGGGTAAATTTGCGTTGATTCATTGTTCCCTGATCAAGCTGGCGATAAAAAACGTCAATTTTTATGGCTTGGCGGATTTTTATCAGTCCTCTTTTGATAGCCTGCTAATCCAGAAGTCGATTTTTCGAGACTTTGCCGGTTTTGAAGGGTGCCGTTTTGGTGCGTCAGGCCAGAAAAATGGCAGTATTCTTCTGCGTTATGTGACCTTCTATAGCTTTATTAACTTTCGCGGTGCTCAATTCCTTCTTCCGCTCGACTTGCGAAATACGAATCGCAGCGAACCGCCCAACTTTCTTGACTGTGTTTTTAATAAAAAAGCCCGTAAAGGCACCGATCGCGAGACATTCCGCATTATCAAGCATTCGTTCGAAGCGGTCGGCAACCGTATAGAAGCCAATGTATTTTACGCGCTAGAAATGGAAGCTTACCGCCGTGAACTTCGTGAGGCGGCGAGCAAGCCTGGGGGGCATTGGAGGCTATGGGAACGGTTGCTGGTGTCGCTTAATTTTGTATTGTCGCGACATGGCCAGAGTTACTGGCAGCCGTTGCTAGGTGTACTTATCTGCGCCGCCGTGATTGCCCTACAACAGGCTAACCTGCAGCACGGCTGGCTGGTTTGGCCAGAGTCTGCTAGTTGGTGTATTGATCCCCTGATGAATACACTCAACGCCTGGGCCAGTGGCGTGATCGTTTTACGCCTGTTCTACGCAGCTTTCCCGGGGCATGAAGCTTTTATTCTGCTAATGATGGTGATGCTTTCCACTTGCATTTGGCACTTTTTGGTTGCTACGCGGCGGCATCATCGCGGTTAGGGCAGTATTATCTTCAACAAACGCCGACGTTCACATAAGGTTTTCAATGAATCAGTTCACTCATTCGGCCCTTCGTTGGCTGGAATCGATACTGCAAGAACGTTTCGGTCACTCCTTTAAAGTGTGCCAGCAAGCGCACGCACTGCTGCTCGAATTGCCGGGCAGCAAAGGCGAAATTCGTTTCGATAACCAGCAGACGGTATTCCACCAGTCACGATCTGATTTTTCGTGTAAACACTGGCAGGCGTCAGCAGAAGGGTTCCAAGCGCCAATTGAAGACACCATTCCAGCGCCTTCGGTGGGCGAGCTGTCAGCGCCATTGATTGAAGTAGACGAGCGGGGCGCAACTATCCACTATGACATTCTGGGCTTGACGTATTGGATGCTTACCCGGTTGGAAGAAATAGGCCGTACGGATCTTGATATCCATCAGCGCTTCCCGGCCACTTCGTCTCACGCATACAACCATGGCTACCTTGAGCGCCCGATTGTGGATGAGTGGCTGATAATACTCGGGCAGGTGGTGCAGCGTGTTTGGCCGGAACTTGAGCTAAAGCGGCATGAGTTCAGTATGAAGGTCTCCCATGACGTGGATGGTCCTGCTCGCTATGCCTTTCAAAGCTTTAAAGGACTGGTTAGGACGATTGGCGGAGATGTATTAAAGCGGAGAGATTTTAAGCCCGCCTTTAAAGCACCCTGGATATGGCTGAACAGCCGCCACAGAATCCATCCGAGCGACCCCTTCAATACCTTCGACTGGCTCATGGAACAGTCGGAAAAGAATGGTCTTAACAGTGCGTTCTACTTTATTTGTGGCCGTACGGACGCCAACAAAGATGCCCTTTACGACCCAGAAATGCCACAGATACGAAAACTGATGCGGGAAATACACCAGAGAGGGCACGAAATTGGATTGCATCCCAGTTACAACACGTATGACCGTCCCCAGGAAATCACTCGCGAAGCAGAAAGGTTGCGAAAAGTGTGTGCGGAAGAAGGCATAAAACAAGAAGAGTGGGGTGGAAGAATGCATTTCCTGCGGTGGGATCAGACGGTTACATTAAATGCCTGGAGTGACGCGGAAATGGCCTACGACAGCACATTAAGTTACGCGGATAGGCCTGGGTTTCGGTGTGGCACCTGCTTTGAGTATCCGGCATTTGATGTTGTAAACTGCCAGCCATTATCGTTGATTGTAAGGCCACTGGTTGCCATGGACTGCACGGTGATTGCAGAAAGGTATCTTGGGTTTGGCTCCACAGAAGCCGCATACAACAAGTTCAGTGATCTGAAAAGCAAGTGCAGAAAAGTTGGTGGAGTGTATACCCTTCTCTGGCACAACTCTTTTTTCAGTTCATCCAAAGATTTCGAAATTTATCGTCGCCTCCTAAGCGAAGCCTGATAAGGAACAAATGTTTCATGAAAATAATGACTATTGTTGGCGCCCGCCCTCAATTTATCAAAGCCGCCGTCGTCTCCCGAGCCTTCGAGGAACACCGCCCAGACGTACAGGAGATCATCGTACACACTGGCCAGCACTACGACGCTAATATGTCTGATGTATTCTTCGACGAACTGGATATTCCAAGGCCAGACTACAACCTGGGCATTGGCGGTGGCAACCACGGCCAGAATACTGGGCGCATGATGGAAAAGCTGGAAAGCTTGATGATGGATATTCAGCCAGACTGGGTGCTGGTATATGGCGATACGGACAGCACCTTGGCGGGCGCCCTAACGGCGGCTAAGCTGCAGATGCCGGTTGCTCACGTGGAAGCGGGCTTACGCAGCTTTAACCGCAGAATGCCCGAAGAAATCAACAGGGTTTTGACTGACCATATCGCAGACATACTATTCGCCCCCACTGAAACCGGCCGTAAGAACCTGCTTAAAGAAGGCATCGCTGAAGGTAAGGTCAAGCTGGTCGGCGACGTTATGTACGACGCCTCCCTGCTCTACAACGAAAAAGCTCGGAAGCCGAAGCTGCCCGTTGCGCTGGACATCCACGGTGGTGATTTCGTGCTATGCACCATCCACCGTGCCGAAAACACGGATGATCCGCAACGGCTGAAAAATATTTTCCAAGGACTTGGCGCCAGCGGCGCGCAAGTTATTTTGCCTATGCACCCCAGAACGAGTGCGAAGGTTAGGGATCTGGGGATCAACATCCCGGAGAATGTCTGGGTGATTGATCCTGTGGGATACTTGGAAATGGTTTGGTTGGAAGCAAATTGCCGGTGTGTGGCTACGGATTCAGGAGGGGTACAGAAAGAGGCTTACTTTTTCGAAAAACCATGTATAACCATGCGGAATGAGACGGAGTGGGTTGAGCTTGTTGAAGCGGGTTGGAATGTTCTAGTTGGCGCTAACTCAGAAAAAATTGTAACTGCCGTGCACAACTGCGCGAAAAGTAATGTTATTGAATTGCTCTATGGCAAAGGTGATGCAGGGCAAGAAATAGTGGACGCACTATGCTAAATGCATTCTGAGCTTTGCTGACATAAAGATCGGAATAGACCTGTATAACAAGACGCCTTGAGATACCAGTCCACAGGAAACTCCGCGCACTCTGCAGTACGACTTCGCCCGCCGTCTGGGATCATCAATCAGATGAGGTGGGAGCATGAAGCAGCACAGGATTTTAGCATTGACTGGACCGTTCGGCTCTATCGTCCGACTGACTGAATGTCTCTGGAAGGGTTCGTTGCCAAGGCTCCCAGCGTAATAGCGGGCGACCCAAATAGAGCCAAGCTGCTTGACTGGATGCGTTTTCGGCACAGCTATTGTCAATGGTTGCTGTCACAAATTGAAGAGTATGATGCGTTTGTTCTTCGATATTATGTGCATGATCCTTTTCAGCTAATGTTTATTCGCCGGTGCCCTAAGCCAGCGCGCTTAATAACTAAGTGCAACACTCTCGAATCGAGTACCGTATTGCCATGGAAAAACACTATCATCACCTCAGTACCACCGACCGTGTGACGCTCATGTTCCTGAAGCGCCAGGGCCTAAGCCTTCGTACCATAGCCAGTGAGCTGAACCGTTCACCCAGCACCCTGAGCCGGGAATTGCAGCGTCGTACGATTGAAGGCCAACCCTATGATGCCGAAGCAGCAGGACTCGCAGCACGTTCAGTCCGTGTGTCATGCCGGCCCCGACGCAAGTTGGCTGAGGGCACGGACCTTCATGAGGTCGTCGTCGACATGCTGCGAAACTAGTGGTTTCCTCAGCAAATCAGCGGCACACTAAAGGCTATGTTTCCTCATCATCGCGAATCCCAAGTCTCACATGAGACCGTGTACAAAGCCGTTTATGCCCAGCCTCACGACGAGTTGCGTAAGGTGCTTATTACCTGCTTGCGTCAGGGTCACACCAAGCGCCGCCCCCGTGCTGGCGGGGTTGATCGTCGCTAGCAAATCCCGGATCTGGTCAGCATCCACTTGCGACCGCCGGAAGTCGAAGGGCGACTGCTGCCTTGGCATTGGGAAGGCGACTTGATCAAGGGTGCCTTCAATCGCTCGGCCGTTGGCACCCTGGTGGAGCGTGTCAGTGGTCTGGTGTCCTGGCCAAGATGTATGGTGCCACGGCCACAGCGGCCGTTCAGGGCTTCAGTGCCGCGTTGAATCGAGTACCGCTGGAGATGTTGACAGATTTTCACTTACGACCAGGGCCGCGAGCTGGTGCGCCGTGCTGAGATCACCCAAAAGACCGGCACGGTGATCTACTTCGCTGACCCGCACAGCCCTGGCAGCGA
>Ga0307964_1001087_pt1 | contig 11247 bp, 10 predicted proteins | sample OrgLakmetagen596_FD_201823 | JGI IMG/M metagenome (GOLD analysis project Ga0307964, IMG submission 201823) | Saline water microbial communities from Organic Lake, Antarctica - #596 | ecosystem: Environmental > Aquatic > Non-marine Saline and Alkaline > Saline | place: Antarctica: Organic Lake... | reverse complement strand
GGAAGTCGGTGAACTGGGCACGTCGCGGAACGGCAAGTAGGTTTTTGATGGCTTCTGGGTCGACCTGCCGTTTTCTGTGCAGCGCTTCGTTGCTTGAGGCCTCAGAGTTTGCGTTATCGGGCGTTTGAAAATGCTGGAAGAATGGATCTGAGGGCGAAAGTGGGCGAGGCGTTCTGCTCAATGCCGAGAAACCAATCGGTCTATCGTCTTCTGGATGAAGGCTATGTTTGTTCTGAACGCGAAATCCCCACCGGGCCATTAGAGTGGCGCCAATCAGTATATGAGCCTCTATGACGAGTGATGGACCTCACAGCGACAGTGGCTCTGGGAGATTGCTTCCAAACGCTTTGATCATTGGGGTGCAAAAAGCCTCGACGAGCTGGCTATCTGCCCGCCTCGCGCAACATCCTGACGCTTTCGTTGTGCCGGGTGAGGTGCATTTCTTTGACCATCCAAACAATTATGCCAAAGGGCCTGACTGGTACAGTGCTCGGTTTGCGGGTGCGGGGCAGTCGGCCATACGCTTGGAGAAGACAGGAGCCTATTTTTGGACCACCTGTGCTGATGTACCCGGTGAGCCGCAGGACAAGCCCGAACGGATCGCAGCGCTGCTTCCTGACGCCCGGTTGATCGTGATGCTCCGCGATCCTGTTGCGCGTGCCTATTCGGCTTGGAACCATGTGGTCAGGGGTGGTCGTGTGCGCGAGCGCGGTAGTGCGCCCGACTTCTTCGCCTCCGAGATCGCGCAGGAAGTGCGGGCTCACGGGATCCTGACGCGCGGTCTCTACCATGCCCAGTTGGCACGCTATCTCGAGGTATTCCAGCGCGAGCAGCTCCTGGTGCTGATCCAAGAACGCGACGTCGTTGCCAATCCAGCGGGTGGGCTGGCAAAGGTCTGCCGGTTCCTCGGTCTCGATCCAGATCTGACCTTTACCGCGCTGAAACAGGCGGACAACCGGTTCGATGGAACCCGACTCGGAAATCGTCTGACGGTGCCATTGTCGGGACCGCTTCACCGAGCAGCCCACAGGTTCGACCGCTACGTACTGAGCCGACTGCCTCTGGCTCGGCTGCCCTACCCGGAAGGGGATGCGGTGACTCGCGAAAAGTTGGCTGACTACTATGAGGACGATTGCCGCAACCTCGCAGATTTGATCGGGCCGCTGCCGGAGACTTGGCTAGGAGGGCGCTTTGCCGCCTGATGCAGAGGACACCATGCCCCTGATGAGACGCTTCGTCGAGGCGGTGGGCGTGCGCATCGCTGTGATGGCCGCGGGCTTGGGGATCTCCGTCCTGCTGGCGCGGACCCTCGGGGCCGAAGAGTTTGGCCACTACGTCTTCGCTTTTTCGGTGGCGACAATTCTGTCGATCCCGGTACAGGCGGGCTTGCCGCTGCTGCTGACCAAGAGCCTTCCAAAATACCAGGTCGTCGAGGATTTGGCACGGCTCAGGGGTTTGTTGCTCTTCGCGTTGATGTTTACGCTGGTGTTCTCCGGTTTGGCATTCGTTGCTTACTGGGCCGTCGATTTTTGGCTGAGCCGGCAATTCGGAGGGTATGCTGGGCGCGAAACCGTACACTTGGCGATCCTGCTTCTGCCTTTCATTGCGCTGTCGACATCGCTCGGCGCGGCAGTTCGGAGTTTGGGGCGACTGCTGGTCGGGCAGATGATTGAGACGGGCCTGCGGCAGTTCACACTTCTGGCGATGCTGGGAGCCGTCGCACTCGGCGCCGTCGGAGCACAGCTGAGTGCGGAGATGGCGATGCAGTTTCACATCGCCGCGGCTGTCGTTACGACCGCCGTCGGCGGAACTGTCTTGGGTCTCGCCTGCGGCGTCGGCCGTGGACCAGCGGGCATGTCGATGGAATGGCGTAAATGGGCGTTGACGCTGGTGCCGCTGTCGCTGATCGCTTGCCTGCAAATCATCCTCAACAAGACCGACGTGGTGATGCTGCGCGGACTCATTGGTGCAGAAGAGGTCGCGATCTACTTCGTTGCCAATCAACTCGGCAACCTTGTCTTCCTGGCCAACCAGGCAGTGCGCATGGTCAAGGGGCCAATGCTGGCCCGTGCGGTTCAGAAGCAGGATTTGGGAGCATTGCAGCACGTCTATTCACGCGGCGCGCTGTTCGTCTTCCTGTTCGCGCTACCTGGGGCAGTATTTCTGCTTCTCTTCGGAGCGCCGATCCTCGGGGTGGTCTTTGGACCTGAGTATCGCAGCGCCTATCCGGTGGTCGCTGTCTTCGCGATCGGGTACGTGGTTCAAGCACTGTTTGGCAACACCGAACTATTGCTGAAGGTGACGGACAATGAATGGGTCGTGATGCGCGCGATGATGCTCGCCATCATCGCAAATCTGGGACTTAACGCGTTGATGATCCCGTGGCTCGGCGCGCTTGGCGCGGCGCTGGCCTCGTTCACTGTTACGCTCTGTGTCAAGTGGTACCTGTCCCGTGAGATCCGCCGTCGCGTGGGGATCTCGGCTTTTGCCTTCGACGTTAAATGGATATATTCAGGCACGACCGGTGTCAGCGCATTGAAAAAGCGTTCTCAGAGCGGCTCGCTGAAAGTTGGTAGGACCGGGAGAGGTAAACTATTTTGACCTGGACGCGAACTACTCCAAGGGCCACTCTTGGTACGGTGCCAAAGTCTCTATTGCGAAAGGGAATGCCGATGCTATTTATAATGGCCGCCGCCAAGAAACTAGCCCGCGAGCTCACCGGCTATGCCGTGATCCTCACGAAATCAAGAGTCCCCCTGGGCATAAACCGCAAAATCAACCAGGCGGTGGCCAAACCCAGCCCATACACCGAGCTTCTGCGCGAGAGTGTCACGAACGAGGCTTTCACCAAGCGCGACCGTGTAGTGGAGTACGTGCAGACTATGGCATCTGAATTACCTACAGATTGCGAAGAACCTCTCGTAGGCGACGATGTAGTAGCTTCGCTGATCTCCAATCAGAAAGCTTTTACTTCTTGTCTCTAATTGTTCGGAAGACAAACCTTATATCGACGGCTTTTATGCTCCTTTTGTCGATTGGTTTACTTTTATTCTCCGCTTCCAATCCCTATGGGCACTCTCCAGGCTCCGTTGCGCTGGGGTTGGTCGCCATTGCAGTCATGCTCGCTCCTTTCACCTATTGGACTATGTTCACTGAACGGAGAGAGGTACCATACCTTGGTTTGCATGGCATTTTTTTGGCTGCCACATATGGCATGGGTGGATTGGTTTACGCGGCCGGATACAGAGGGGCATTCGCTAATTATCTCTCCCCTTCTGACTTCTTTGTTCCATTAGCATACTCGCTTGTCAGCTTTGTTGTTGTTTCGGCTTTCTATTTCATGTCGCGCAATAAGGCAGTTTTTCCAATTCCTTCGTCCATCAAGGCCTTACCAAGCAAGGTTAGTCCTGATATCTTGGTGGCAATGATGCTTCCACTTGCATTATTGGCGTACCAAATTGTCACAAAACAACAAATGTTTTCGGCCATTGTGCAGCCGGTCATAGCCATCCGAGTTTTCCTGTTGGTTTGGGGTAGCTTTCTATTCTTTTCCGGAATGCTTCGACCATGGCAATCAGTCGTTTACTGGTTACTCGTTGCGTTTGATGTGATATTCAATTCTGGAATATTTTCGGGATTCTTTGCTGACATTATCTGGTATTCCTTATACTTCATAGTTCCGTTTTTGGTCATGCGTCGACGTATTCCGTGGTTGCCGATAATCCTTGTTGCTGTAGCGTTGTTCACGTTAAATCCGGTTAAACACGAATTCAGGTTAGTATACAGTAACTTTAAGGATGACCGTGAGTTCTCATCCGAAAAAATCGGCGTTATGGTTGATTTGGTTGGGAAAGAACTCAGCGAGTTGGAAATGGCAGACCTAAAAGAAAACTTCGATGACTTCTACGCCCGAGTTTTGCTAATCACAACCTATTCTATCGCCGTATCGGATATTCCTGAAAATAATGACTTTCTAATGGGTGAGACATATTTGCCCTTTTTTACTAAGTTTATTCCCAGATTGTTTTGGCCAGGCAAGCCAAAGCATGATTCTTCTGGTTGGGCGCTGGAATACGGATATATGAGTGCAAATTCAGACGCTGCCTACCGCCTTCCTCTTCATGTTGAAATGTATCTTAACTTTGGACTATATGGTGTAGTTGGAGTATCGGCAATTTTAGGGCTAATTATGGGCGCAGCTCGAGCTACGTTCCATCACTACTCAAAGAATCCTGCGGTGTCTTCGCTTGGATTTATGGTGGCATTGCCATTTTTTTGGGCTGGCGAGAGGTTCGCAACAATGTTCGGTGGAGTTGTGATTCAGTTCATCTCTGTCTTCTTGTTTGCACTCCTAGTTTCACTAATTTTCGGCCATTCCGTAAGGCGATGATGCGATCCTTTCCAGCGAAATCCAGGTTTAGCTTTGAGAGCTCTTCTCTGATGAAAATATTATTTAATACATGCAGAAAGAATTTTATGCTCCTTATTACTAAAGGCTTTTGTGCGTCACTCGCCTCCCTTGTATTTACATGCCCGAAACAATGACAGTGCCGAACTTCTTCCTGATCGGCGCGCCCAAATGCGGGACGACCTCGGTGGCAGCGTGGCTAGCACAGCACGGCCAAGTGTTCATGTGTACCCCGAAAGAGCCGTTCTTCTTTTGCACTGACATCGCAGCACAGCGCGCAGCGCGGACCTGGGAGGAATATCTTCGCCTGTTTGACGGAGCGGCCGGCGTGCGAGCCGTGGGCGAAGCCTCGACCAGCTACCTGCGGAGCCGCGTTGCGGTACCGGCGATCCTCGAACGGCTGCTAGGCGCGCGGTTCGTCGTCTGCCTGCGCAACCCGGTCGACATGGTCGCTTCTGTGCACGGTCAAATGGTGCGCGGCGTGCGCGAAGACGTGCGCGACCTCGCTGCGGCTCTAGCGCTGGAGCCTGCGCGGCGTCGTGGAGAACGACTGCCGCCCGGCACCCAGGAACCGGCGGACCTGATCTATTCCGAGACCTGTGCGCTCGGCTCCCAGCTGGCGCGGCTCTACGACAATGTCGACAGGGAGCGCGTACATCTCGTCTTTATGGACGATTTGCGCACCGATCCGCGCCGGGTCTGGACCAATCTGCAGGCCTTTCTCGGGGTGGATGACGACGGGCGAAGCGCATTTGCCGCCGAGAACGCGCGGGCGGTGCCGCGCTTTGCCGCGGCGAGCCGCGTGGTGCGCGGGCTACAGCGGGCCAAGAACTGGGTGATGCCGGGCCGTAGCCTCGGGATCGGAGCGGGCCTCAGCCGTGCGCTGGAGCGGACACCTACCGCAGCGGAGATGGCGATGACGCCGGCGTTGCGGGCCTATCTGACGCGGCGGTTCGCGCCTGAAATCGATATCCTCGAACGGCTGACCGAGCGCGATCTGTCTGCCTGGGTAAAGGACGAGACCGCTTGACTCGCGCCAACGTCTTCATCCTCGGAGCGCCAAAATGCGGCAGCACCTCGCTTGCCGCCTGGCTGTCCCAGCACCCCGACGCTTTCGTGTCCGACCCCAAGGAGCCGCGCTATTTCAATTCCGACTGGGCGTTTCCCTTCCGCGTCGGGGATGCGGAGGACTACGCGGCCCTGTTCGCGGAGGCGGAAGGCCGGTGCGCCGTCGCCGAGGCTACGACCGGGAACTTGGTGTCGGACGTGGCGGTGCCGGCAATCCTTGAGTACCAGCCGGAGGCCCGCTTTGTGGTCTGCCTGCGCGACCCTGTGGAGCTGTTTTTCTCGCTGCACGGTCAGCGTCTTAAAGAGGGTAACGAAAATCTGGCCGATCCTGCCCTTGCCTGGGAGGCGCAGGCGGAGCGGCTGCAGGGACGAGGCGTGCCAAGGGGGGTCGCCGACCCAAAATCGCTGCACTACGAGAGGTTCTGCCGGCTCGGCACGCAGATGCGCCGTCTCTTAGAGCGTGTCCCGCGCGAGCGTGTATTCGTGATTCTGATGGAGGATCTGCGCGACGCGCCCGACGCCACCTTCCGCGCCCTCTGCCGATTCCTCGAGATTGAGGAGCGCTCGCTGCCTAAATACGCCGCGGAGAATACCGGGCGCCTGCCGCGCTTGCTCTGGCTGCAGCGGGCAGTCCGGCTTGCCGGTTTGGTTAAGAAGCGCATCGGCCTGCCCTCCATGGGGATTGCGACCCGCATCCGCGACGCCAACCTCTCTGGTACGCGGCGGTCCGGTGATACGGCGCTGCGCGCCCGGCTAACCGACCATTTCGCTGAAGAGGTAACACGACTGGAGCAGATGATCGGTCGCGATCTATCGCACTGGCGGGCTCGGTCAACAGGACAGGAAGCTCTGCACCCCCGGGCGGGAGAAAACGTCAAGCCATGACCGCACCGGCGCAGAAAAGGATCGTGGTGTTCCGCGTTGGTAGCATTGGCGATACGGTGGTCGCTCTGCCCTGTTTCCACACGGTGCGAAGGGCCTTCCCGGACGCGCACATCACGCTCCTGACCAATGTGCCGACCTCCACTAAAGCGGCGCCGCTGATGATGATACTGGGCCAGGACGGCAGTTTTGTCGACGACGTGATTGACTATCCCGGCGGCCTGTCGAGCCCACTCGAGGCCGCAAAGCTGGCGCTGCGTCTACGGCGAGTCGGGGCGAACACGCTGGTCTACATGATGCCGGTGCGCAGCGCCAAGGGGCTCAAGCGCGACGCGATGTTCTTCCGGCTGGCGGGCTTCCGCAACATCCTGTGTATACCCAAGGGCGAGGCTCAGCGCGTCTCGCGCGTCGATACCCATGCCGGCGTAGTGGAACCTGAGGCGCAGCGCCTCGCACGCTGCCTCTCGCCGCTGGGCGAGACCGACCTGCGGGACCGCGCCCAGTGGGATATGCGCCTGAGCGAGGCCGAGCGGGCCGAGGGCACGCGGCTGGCTGCGCAGGTGCCGGCGCCATTCTTGGCGCTCAATACCGGCGGAAAGGTGGCGTCGAAGGACTGGGGCTTCGACCGCTGGGCGGAGCTGCTCGCGCGGTTCCGTGCGCGCACCGAAGCTCCAGGCCTGATGCTTGTGGGCGCCCCAGACGACGCCGACCGGGCCGCAGCGTTGATTGAGGCTTGGGGTGATGGCGGCGTTAGCCTCTGTGGCGGGCCGAACCCGCGCGAGGCCGCCGCGGCGCTGTCCCATGCGCGGCTGTTTCTCGGTCACGATTCGGGACCACTACATTTGGCGCAATGCGTCGGGACCCCCGCGCTTGGCCTCTTTGGCGACTACAACAAACCGGTGCAATGGCATCCGATTGGCTCGCACGTCTCGGTCCTGCACGAGCTTCAAGGGATTGACGCAATCACCGTAGATCAGGTGCTCGACCGCGCCTTCGAAATGTGGACCGCCCAATGAGCCAAGCCGCGACATCCGTGCCGACGTCCCCCGCCACCGTCGAAGCGCTGCGCCTATGGCTGTGCGACCACGCGGCACCGCTCTGGGCCGTGCACGGTGTCGACCGCGTCCGGGGCGGTTTCTTTGAGAAGCTGACCCATGACCTGACCCCGACCGACGAGCCGCGCCGCGCTCGGCTGGTGGCGCGGCAGATCTATCTCTTCGCCGCCGCCGCGCGCCTGGGGTGGAATGGACCGGCGCCGGACTTGGTGCGGCACGGGCTGCGCTTTCTGAAAGACCATCTGATCACCCTGGAGGGTCGGGTGTGCGCCAGTTGCATGCCGGGCGGCACTGTCGTCGACACGCGGCAGCATCTCTACGATGTGGCCTTCGTGCTATTTGGGCTGGCCCAGGCCGCTGAGGCGCTGGCCGGCACCCCTGAGGCTGCGGAGGCCACCCGCTGCGCCGATCTCGTCGCCGCACGGCTCGACGCCGAGGCTTCGCATCCGTTGGGCGGCTATGTCGACGAGACGACGCCTGAGCTGCAATGCGCCAACCCGCACATGCATCTGTTTGAGGCGTTCCTCGCCTGGGCTGAGGTGGCAGGCGTTCCGGCCGAGAGCTGGATGGCGCGCGCGCGCGGTATCGCCGAGCTCGCGCTCGATCGCATGATCCTGCCGGGCAACGGCGCGCTGCCGGAGCATTTCGACGGCGACTGGCACCCGGTGCCCCAGGGGGGATATCTGGTGATCGAGCCAGGCCACCAGTTCGAATGGAGCTGGCTCCTCACTCGCTGGGCCTGCCTTTCCGGTGCGCCTGCCGCTGGGGCGGCCGCGGCGCGGCTGGCCGGGATCGGAGAGGCCCACGGCGTCGATCCGGAACGCGACGTGGCTGTGCAAGCGCTCGACGCCGACCTGGCGGTGCGCGATCCCTCCGCGAAGCTGTGGCCGCAGACCGAGCGTGCGAAGGCATGGCACGCCCAGGCCCTGATCACCGGTAGCGCCGAGGCGGCGGCTCGGCGCGACCGGGCGCTGGCGGCGATCGGGCTCTACCTCTCGGGCTCCCGGCTTGGCCTGTGGCATGAGGTCATGGACGTGGGCGGCGAATTCGGCGACGAACCGGTCAAGGCCAGCAGCGGCTACCACGTGGTGTGTGCCATCGAAACCGCCCATTCCGACCAATTGACGAAAGAGATGTCCCAATGACCCCCGATCAGTCGCAGGCGCTTTCGGCGCTGGTACAGCAGTTCTCGACAGCGCGCGTGTTGTGCCTAGGCGACGTCATGCTGGACAGTTTCAACCATGGCAGCGTCGAGCGCATCTCGCCCGAACGGCCAGTGCCGGTGTTCCGGCCCGGACAGGTCGACGACATTCCCGGCGGTGCCGCCAACGTGGCGCGCAACGTGACCGCGCTCGGGGCACATTGCACGCTCGTGGGTGTGGTGGGCGAGGACGCCGCCGCGGCGGCGATGCGCCGCGCGCTCGAGGTCGATCCCAATCTCGTGCCGCGCTTCGCGGTGGCGCCGGGGCGGCCGACGACCCACAAGGTGCGCTTCACCGCCGCCGGCCAGCATTTATTGCGGCTCGACAGCGAGGAAACTGGTCCTATCGGCGCGGACATTGCGGCTCAGGTCGTGGAGATCGTCCAGGGCGCGATTGCGGCGCACGACGTCCTCATCCTGTCGGACTATGCCAAGGGTCTGCTGACGTCCCCCCTGCTGTCGGAGGTGATCGCGCTCGCGCGGGGCGTCGGCGTGCCGGTGATCGTCGATCCCAAGAGCCGCGACTTCGCACGCTACGCCGGGGCGACGCTGCTGACGCCCAACGCTCTTGAGGCCGAACGCGCTACCGGCGTTCTGATCCGGGACGATGCCAGCGCCGCGGCCGCAGGGCAGGCGATGCTTGCGCAGGGCGGCGTGGCCGCGGTGCTAGTCACCCGCGGGGCACAAGGCATGAGCTTGATCGAGACGGTGGGCGCGCCGCTACACCTGCAGAGTGACGCGCTCGAGGTCTTTGACGTGGTCGGCGCCGGGGACACGGTGATCGCCGCGCTGGCCTGCGTGACCGCGGCCGGCGGGCCCCTGTCCGACGCCGCCGCCTGCGCCAACATCGCCGCGGGCATCGTCGTCGGCAAGCGCGACACCGCGACCGTCGCCCCGGACGAGGTCCTGGACCGCCTCGCGCGCCTCGGCGGCGGGCGCGTGCGCGAGGGCACGCCGATAATGCTGGAGCGATCCGATGCCGCCGCCTACGCCTCGGCCCGGCGGGCCGAGGGCAAGCGCATCGGCTTCACCAACGGGGTCTTCGATCTCGTTCATCCCGGCCACGTGGCGCTTCTGCGGTTCGCACGCGAGACCTGCGACATACTGATCGTGGGCATCAACAGCGATGCCTCGGTCCAGCGGCTGGGCAAGCCACCCGAGCGCCCGATCAACGGTCAGCTTGACCGCGCGCTGGTGCTCGGCGCCTTCGGAACGGTGGACGCCACGATTATTTTCGACGAGGACACGCCGCTGGACCTCATCCGGGCGATCCGACCCGACGTCCTGATCAAGGGTGCCGACTACACCGTCGAGAACGTCGTCGGCTCCGAGATTGTGCTGGCCTATGGCGGCAAGGTACGGCTTGCCCCGCTTGAGGCCGGCAAGAGTTCCACCGGCATCATCCGAAAAGCAATGAGTACGGCACAATGATCATTGTCACCGGCGCGGGCGGCTTCATCGGCTCGAACATGGTCGCGGACTTCGGGGAGGCGGGCCTGGGGCCCATCGCTGTCAGCGATTACTGGGGCACGGGCGACAAGTGGAAGAACGTGGCGCGGCACTACGTGTCGGATTTCGTGCATCCGGGCGAACTGCTGGATTTCGTCCGCGCCCGCGGCGACCGGATCCGCGCAATCGTCCACATGGGCGCGATCTCGGCCACGACCGAACGCGATGTGGACAAGCTGATCTCGCGGAACATCCATGCCACGGTCGATCTTTGGGATCACTGCGCAGCAGCGGGGATCCCATTCCTCTACGCCTCTTCCGCGGCCACCTATGGCGCGCTGGAGGAGTGTCTGGTGGACGACCAGAGCCCCACGGCGCTGGCGCGGCTCCGCCCGCTCAACGGCTATGGCTGGAGTAAGCACGCCACCGACCGCATCCTGATGCAGCGTGTCGCCGAGGGGCACCCGACGCCGCCGCAATGGTGCGGGCTGAAATTCTTCAACGTCTACGGGCCCAACGAATACCATAAGGGCGACATGCAGAGCGTGGTGTCGAAGTTCTTCGCAGACGTCCGCGACCAGAAGCCGATTAAGCTCTTCCAGTCGCATCGGCCGGGGATCGAGCACGGCGCTCAGGCCCGCGACTTCGTCTACGTCAAGGATTGCACCGCGGCGATGATGTGGATGCTGGACAATCCGCAGGTGTCGGGTCTGTTCAACATCGGCTCTGGTAGGGCGCGCAGCTTCCGTGACCTGATCACCGCGATAGCTACGGCACTTGACCTGCCGATCGAGTTCGACTTCGTGCCGATGCCCGAGCATCTGCGCGGCCGCTACCAGTATTTCACAGAAGCCGAGATTGGCAAGCTGCGCGCCGCCGGCTATGACGCACCATTCCACAGCGTCGAGGCGGGCGTGGCCGATTACGTGCTGCGCTATCTCGCCACAGAGGATCCCTACCGATGACGGCCGTTCCCACGCCCGTGCCCCACGCGTTTCTCGACCGCGACGGCACGATCATCCGCGAGGAGCACTACCTGCGCGATCCCGCGCGTGTGGCGCTCGAGACCGGGGCGGTTGAGGGGCTGCGCCGCCTCGCTTGCGCAGGCTTCCGTCTGGTGGTGGTGTCCAACCAGTCCGGAATCGGCCGCGGCCTTCTGACCGAAGCGGACGTCGCCGCGGTCA
>Ga0307964_1001080_pt1 | contig 11329 bp, 7 predicted proteins | sample OrgLakmetagen596_FD_201823 | JGI IMG/M metagenome (GOLD analysis project Ga0307964, IMG submission 201823) | Saline water microbial communities from Organic Lake, Antarctica - #596 | ecosystem: Environmental > Aquatic > Non-marine Saline and Alkaline > Saline | place: Antarctica: Organic Lake... | reverse complement strand
TTTGGAGCTATTATGACTTAAAGCAACCTGGATATGTCTTAAGCTTGTTCCCCGTTCCATAGGGGTGTGGAAAAACTATGACGTAAAGTGTGTGGGATGCTCCAAGGCTTACTGTTGGTGCTTTTAAAGCTTTGCGATACATACTTTGATCTTTAGTTGCTTTCGTTACTTTTAGTCATAAATTAATTATGCCTTAGTCACCTAAATTAGTTAAAACAGACTTTAAAAAACTACTTTTTTAATCATTTAAAGGTACTTAACCGTTAAGAACGGATAGCCCAAAGTTATGTCCTCGTGGAGATGTTGTAAAAATAAATACAAACTTTGCTTAGTAGTCCGTCGAGTGATAATTGCTGTAAGATTATTAAAAAAAGCATTGTTAATATAGAAAAGTATGTGACTCTATCACTTTAAAATATATACAAATCAGAAAAAGTATACTGAGAAAAAAAAAGATTTGGTATTTAATGTTGAATTTTTAGGAAATCAAATTAGGAATAATATTAAATTGAACAAATGAATGTGAATTTGTGGAAAATACACCACATCATAAATAACTATATCTTACATAATCGTATGATTAGGTGGATATTGAACAATTATAAACGCTTCAAAGGAAGCAAAATCAAAGCTGTAAAATGGCTTAGGTTTATTACAAAGTCTTATCCAAATTTGTTCTATCATTGGGAATTGGGGTACAAACTGGTCTAAATTTATTTAGACTTTATTGACTGTATAACAAGAGCCGTATGAATCGAGAGGTTCACGTACGGTTCTGTGAGAGGTTTAGGGGTGAAATCCCCCTTTACCTACTCAGCTCTATGCCGTTTTCTTATCCTATTTAATGACTATTTTTCCTGTTTTACTGCTGTCTCTGTAATTTACTTTCACAAAATATATCCCAGAATTTAAGTTTTTAAGTATAATGTTTTTCGCACTTTTTCCATCTGTAAACTCATTTTCAAAAGTTGAAATCTTCTGACCAAGGCTATTATATATTATAATATTAATTTTTTCATTAGGTAATGAATTTAATTTAATCGTAAAATGTCCACTGTTTGGATTTGGATAAATTAGTAAATCATCATTAGCAAAAATTGAAGTATCAATGTCTATGTTGGAAAGCGTCGAAATATCTGGCATTTCGACATTTGATTCATAAACTACGACTGGAATCGCAATTGAATATCCTAAATATAATGCACTCAATGAAGTAGACCCAAGATTATTTCCCTTAAGCATATTTGTTTGAAATTGCTCTGCAATGTTTGTGTTATTGACATTTAGTTGCACATTTGAAAAATCAGTTAATAGCTTTTTGTCACCATTACTATATACAACGTTAATTGAAATAGGGGCAATAAAATCTTTTTGAATATGAATCTCGCTATTTGAAAATTCTATTCCAGTTATTGAAATGTTAGAATTAACACCAATAGCTTTAATTTCGTAATCTACAAGACCACTATCATTAAAACCAAAAGCAATAAAACTTATATCTTCGTAAGTGTCATTTGAAATTGTGTATTGTGTGTCTACTTGAGAGGCCTGAAACTCTTCTTTAAAGAAGTCCTCGTTTACTTTATCAATAGCGTAAAATAAAACTCTGTTAATACCATTTGTGGAAGTGATGTTCACATTAGTAGTTTCCCCAACATCAAAAATACTATTTTCAATTGGTGTATTTATAAAAATAGAATTTGGTATTAATTCACTATTATTTTCAGACGTTCTATTCTTTACTGAGTTTATTCTATAATTTGCACTAATATCAGATGGTGAAAATCCATTTTGTTCAAAATAACTTGACGATGGATTTTGTCGTAATAAAAATGAAACATAATTAATCACTTCAGCTTTCTCTTGAGCACCAATATGTTTTATTTGTCCACTCATTGCTTGAGTTGCATTACTAGTCAAACCTCCTTTTTGAGAAAGCGTAGAAACAACACCATCGTGAGAAGTGCCATCAAACAAGTTATTTACAAAAACGTTAGCACTTACATTTAATATGGGTGCACATATTGAAGCAATAATGTTTAATAAAGGGTCAGCTAATACAGTATTAATTGTTGTTGTAACTGTGTGTGATGGTACAACATTGTTATTTAGACTTGATTGATTGAGTTGAATCATAGGGCCACTATCGATAGCTAAATCATATACAGCACCATCCGTGAGATTACTATCACAACCAAAAAGAACGAAATAATCAATGGCATCTTGGATGGCAGGATACAAAGGAATAATTAAATCGTTTGTTATAAGGTTGCCAAATGGAGAGCCAGAGTGAGGGCTATTTAAAGTGATTAATTTATTAATATTATCTGCATAAACTATTGATTGAGATTGCAAATAATTTCTGGACAGTATACCACCCATGCTATGTGCTATTATATCTACCTTGCCGACAGAAAAATCATTATTTCTTGCAATAGACAGAGTTCCTAAAATTTCATTTGGGACAATTGTTCTGTTTTGATAGAAACCATTGCCCGCTGTGTTGCAATAGTCTAATTTCCAAGTTAATGTTGTGTTGTATCCTGCATCAAGTAAAAAATTTTCCATGTCCAAAAATCCCGAAGCATTTCCCCATAAACCGTGAACCATTAAAATTGGTGTTTTATATATCCTTAATGGTATTGTAAATAAAACATTACTTGTGTTATTAGTATCATAAATTTCAATACTTCTACTGTCATTAAAATCTGCAGAATTAGAAAATGTTGTAGCGTGAGTGTAAAGAGCTACAATAGTATTGTTAGCACCATTTGGGTCGATATCTTCATTTATAAATGTTCCGTATTCCGAAACATCAGAATTATCAGGAATTACTCTATAGCCAATATTCTCATTTGAAATATTAGAATTGTTAGTCAAAGTCAAACGAGTACTTTTAGTCCCATCAGCACATACTTTTATGTAATTAGGGTTTGAAGTACCAGAAAAAAGGATTTTAGAATTTGGAAAAGTACTATTAATTGTTTCAACGGTTAATTCAGATGGAGTATTATCATTTACAGTTAATGTAGCTGTATTACTTGTAACAAATTGATTGCCATTGCAATTGGTTATATAACTAGAATAAGAGTTTCCATTATCTGAAATGTTTAGTGTAGGAGTAGTGTAGGAACTATTTGTAGCACCAGAGATATTATTGCCATTTTTCCTCCATTGGTACACGAATGGTGATGTTCCTGTTGTAGTGACTGAAAAAGTAGCTGTATTTCCAACATTGGAAATTTGATTTTGTGGTTGTTGTGTAATACCTACAGCATCACAACTGTTAGTTACTGAAACAGTTGCTATATTAGAACTAATAGTACCATCACAATTAGTTAAATCGCATTGATAAGTATTACCATTATCAGATGAGTTTAAAATAGGAGTAGTGTAGGTGTTATTTGTTGCTCCATTTATAATACTTCCGTTTTTCTTCCATTGATAAGTTATAGGAGATGTACCACTAGCTGAAACCGAAAAAGAAGCAGAATTTCCAGAAACTACATTTTGATTATTTGGCTGTTGTGTTATTATAATTCCTTCACAATTTGTATCGTCTTGAACAACAATAGTTATACACATGCTGTTATTACTATAATTTGATTCTTGCGGATGATTATCTATTGTTACACAATATTGATATGAACCAGCACTTGTAAATACATAATTACTTTCTTGTTCTTGGTCTATTTCGCCTTGTGATAAAGGTAAATCATTACCATTTATGTCATCGTCGTCAATCTCAACGCCATCAATTGTGTAGTGAATGGTTACTTCTTCTGTTACATCAGATTCACCAAGGTTTATTATTTCTGTTTCTAAATCAATATCGTTACCAACAACAGCAGTTGAAGGGTCAATACTTAAAGTATGAACAGAAAGATCTGCTTGAGAAGAAGTTGAATTATCAGTAATTTTTATTTTAAAATCCACGGTTGGAGGTGTTTCATTATTGTTGTAATGATACATTCTAATATGATAAATCCCGTCATTACCTGTACTTGGGCCAATTATTCCTGTTCCAAATGTTTCATTTCCACCATATCCGTTTTCATTAGCGTAATAATTGCCACTATTAAGGTTTGGATAATAATTAAAAGAGCAGTTTGATTTAAGACCAATAACTGGATTGAAATTGCTACTTACATCATAGATTTCAATATTCTCTGCATAATATCCATTTGGTATTTGAACCTTTAACCAAAACCCCAATACACTGTTTCCATTAGCACTATGGCCTTGAATCGGTGCACCATAGCCAAATTGATTCGTATTTAGATTGTTAATGGTATATTCAATGTCTACTTGTAAAATAGGTGCATTTTCACAAGTATTGCTCGGAGTTTGGCCTTGTGTCTGAAAAAAGACAAAAAGTACAAGAAAAAATAATTTTATTTTCATGGTATTATTTTTTTAACAGTTATAATAAAATATCAAATGGCATAAAACGTGATTGTGGTCGAGTAGACCAAGGGATTTCACCTCAAGCCTCTCACAAAAGCTTGCTTGAAAGTCTCCCCTCACACGGCTCTTCTAATTTAATTTACAAAAATAAGCTCTTCCTTTTGTAAGTTAGCAAATTGTAAATAAAAATTAGCCCATCCCTTTGCTCAATTTCTATTACACAACCTTCAACACTACTACGAATGAGTCCACTTCTGCTTACAACTTCCCCTGATTTATATCGGGACTATCTCTCGATTGTATATTTCCCTTTGATTTATGGATGGTAGTTTTAAACAAGTCTATCATTCATAAGCAGATTCTCAAGTTCCGTAACTAAGCCCAAGTAAAATTATTCCCGTCTAAATGACGCAAACCTTACAGAGAATAAACAGGTTATCTTTGCAATTAATAGTATCACTACTATTACTTTTCACTCCGTATCATACTTCGTGGCTTTTGACTGGAGGTTCCTACTTCTCGACACCTCTTCAATTAGTATTGGTCTAACGACGCACCATACGATTTGTTATTATGGGAAGTTTTCAACTGTTATTATTCTATACTTGACAATTCATCGAATGGGGCTCATTAAAATTAATGTAAAGTTTTAATTTATCATCTACAATCCGCAACCGATATCTTTCAAATTTTAAATTTCGTTCTACTCGCTTGGCTTCACTGTGTCGCTTTTTTTTTATTCGTCGATGGTATCTACTTTTTAATCGCAAGATTATAAATTATTTGTTAGTCAAGAACACTCAAAATAAAACATTGATAAATCTCGTGACTTTCTAAAATATTTTTTACATCTTAATCCTAATTGCTTTCAGTTAAGTTGTCCAAGCGGAACGGTAGCTTTTTAACTTGACCTAAGTGGGGGTAACACATTAAATTGTATTATCTCAATTTTATTTCAAATATAAATTTAGTGTTTTTATTGGCTTAAAAGTCTTAAAATTTAAAAAATATTATAATATAATGTTAAATCTCGGATATAATTAATTTAAATTAAGAATCATAATATTAGAGTACACTTGATATTGTGATTTTTAATTCAGTGAAATTAGTCCTTTAATCATCAAAATAGAGTATTTTTGTCACAAAATTAGGGTGTTAACCCCACTAATCTATTTATGTGAAAATATTGTATACTAGAATATCGAGTCTTGACCAATCTTCAGATAGGCAAAAAGTAAATAGTAATGACTATGATATGCTTATAGAAGATAGCTGTTCGGGGAGTATTCCATTTTCGGAAAGAAACGGTGGAAAAAAAGTAATGACTTTTATAGACAAGGAGATAAAATTTGAATTGCATGTACATCAAATTGATAGACTAGGCAGAGACCTCCGTGATATAATTAACACAATACATCTATTCAATAGCTTGAAAATACCAATTTTTTTTATTCAACAAGGATTGAAGACTTTAGGTCAAGATGGAAAAGAAAATCCAATTTCAAAAATGATGATTAGTATTTTAGCTACTGTTGGAGAAATGGAAAGAAACCAAATTCGAGAAAGACAGCTAGAAGGAATTTCTATTGCAAAGGCTAGGGGAGTATATAGAGGACGAAATAAAGGGACTAAAGAAAACCCGATTAAATTTTTGACTAAAGAAAAGAATAAAAAAGCTACTGAATTACTTGACAAGGGCTACAAGAATGTAGAAGTTGCTAAAATCACTGGTCTTCATCAAAATACTATTACAAAAATTAAAAAATTGTATTCAACACTTAATTCAAACTAATCTCTGTTTTCTGTCTTCTAACAAAAATCCTCTCTTCTTATATTTTTATACTTTTTGATAGGTACATTTTTAATGTAATCTGTTAAGACTATTCTTCTGTCAATTAAGCTATGACTAATTGAGTATGTATGTGTTTTAAAATCATTTCCTATTTCGGTTTCTATCTCATCTAAACAATCTATAACTTTTCCCATATTTTCAAAAACAGCTGCGTGAGGTTTTCCCAAATCATTTCTCAAGCCATTTTCAACGGATATTGTATTGTGTCTAATTTTACAATTAATATCCTTTTCATCAATCTGATGAATTTTCAGGAAAACCCACAAAACGACTGGATAATCGATAAAGCAGAAGAAGAAGAAGAAGAAGAAGAAGAAGAAGAAGAAGAAGAAGAAGAATTGTCGTTTCAATGGTAGTCTATTTTCGGAAAAGCTTAGAACTGAAAATTTAAATCATCAATAATCGGATAGATAAAAAATAAAATCAACTCATTTTTTTTTTTTATAGGAGATTAATAATTAAGTTTAAAAATAATTCAAATACTAAATGTAAAATTCTAAAAATTATTTAATTCTAATTTATATTAAATAACAAAAACTTTACTCTTTTTAAAACCAAAAAAATGAATAAAATGAAAAACTTCTTACCAATTATCCTATTATTTATTTCCTTTAACTTATCAGCTCAGCAAAAAAATGACTACACTAGGAGCTCCTTACATCTTCACTTAGTTGATGATTTTGACTATGAAAATGGGGATTACGTACTCAATTCTTATGAGAAATTTGAATTTCCAGAGAATTATAACGACCATACTATTGATTTTCGAAAAGTTAAACTTTCTGATTTCGAACTCACTGATGCTGAAAAGGATATTGCAGGAGAGGGAAATAACGCCCTTGGAAATATGGCAACTAGCGTTGTTGAAAATTCAACATCTGGAGTTATAGAATTACCTAACAACTCTCTTGTGAAACTTCAACTTGATAAATATATAAAAGAAAATAAAATAGCCCACGAACTCATAAAAAAATGGTGGAATATTCAAAATGATGGAGGTTTTAACACAGATCTAGTCAATTTTCGTTCCATTCAAAATCTTTCTGAAGAAACTAAAAAGCTTGCGGCTGTTTCAGGATCGGGTTCTATAAACCAATTTAATGGCTTAATAAGTAATACCTTTTTAGTGTTTACCCGCCTAAATTATGTTTCTAACAAGATCGTAGCAGAATCAATTCGCCAGGTGGCATACGAAACTTTGCAGAAACTTCCAGGGTTCGCACAATCATCTGCAACAAAAGCTGCTGATAAAATTTATGAAAAGACTTCAGAAGGCTATTCAGTTTGGACTACTTCATGGTTATATCAACTGGAATGGGATAAAATTTTATACAAGGAATTTGTGTCTACAATAAGTGAAAACAAAAAGATTGATTTAAATAAATTTAATAAGATTAATTTTCAATTAAACTACTTAGATCAAGAGAAGGTGACTTCTCTTGTTACTTTCTCATTAAAAAAATCTGACAAAGACAGAACTAAACAAGATGTATTTGATTTAGCAACAATTAGAAATATGGATAAGGTGTTGGTCAAGCTTCAAAAAAACAATGATGTTTTCAAGCCTATCTTTCCACTTCAAGAAGGTTTTGCAATAGCAGCAGGCACAAAGGAGGGTATAGAAGGTGGTGATAAATTTGAGGTACTTGAAACAAAGGACGGTGAATATAATAGAATTGGAAAGATGAAGATTGACGAAAAGAAAATATGGGATAATTCTTGGAATAGTGAAGACATAAAGCCAGGACTTACTTACTTCAAAAAAGGAAGTAAAAAATATATACCAGGTATTCATTACGTAAGATTAATTAAATAATTAGTTAAATGAAAACCTTTATAAAAGCCATATTTATTTCTATACTTTTTTTCACCAATTTTATTTATTCTCAAACAAGAAGAGAAGATAGGATTACCCAAGAAAGAACTAGAGCTTGGCAATACGAATCAATTTGTGCGGAATCTGGTGGTTCTGATACTTCTTATTTAATTGAAGTGACATCTTATGTAGCTGACCTGAAACTATCGCTATCACAGGCTAAAAAGAATGCAATTCACGCAACTCTCTTTAAAGGGATTGTAGGCAATAATTTAGGGTGTTCACAAAAAGATCCTATTATTACAAATGCTAACTATGAAGATTATTTCGATTATTTCGAAGATTTCTTTTTTAATACATCTCAATTTAATCAATTTGCAACTGCTCCAACAGGTTCAGCTGAACTTGCAGAAAAACTCGAAAGGAAACTATACAAGGTTAAATACATAATTTCGGTAAATGTTGACGAATTAAGAAAAAAGCTAGAATATGATCAAATTATAAAACCGCTTGGATTTGTAGAAGGTGTTCAAGGTCAAAAGCCTACGATAATGATTTTCCCATCTGATGGTTGGCTTGAGAGGAATAGTTATTATACAAATGTAGAAAATCAGGGTGTTAATGTCTTTGTTCCAGATTATAATTCAGCTTTGAGAGATGATAAGCTTAACATTGCTATAAGTACATTAGATGGTATGATATCCGAAAGGGGATATCCGACAGTTAGACTTTCAGAAACATTAAAGTCTATTAATCAAAGTTCAGCTATCGACGTTGCTATAGAAGGGAGAAATGGCGGTGCTTCACAAACTAATATACTAGAAGAACTTTTGAGTTATGCGAAAGCTGATATCATCTGGAAAGTTTCTTGGACAAAGGATTCAGATGGAATACAAAGTTGGATAGATTATCGCATTGATGCTTTAGATTCTTACACAAACAAATCTGTAGGAGTAGAAGGCGGAACAGGTCCAAGGTCATTAAGTGCAAGTGAGGGAGAACTCATCAGGCAAGCAGTTACAGATAAAATGGACGCATTTCTTTCAAAACACCAGAAATATTTTGATAATATAGTTGAGAATGGAAGAGAAATTCAGCTAGAAATAAGAAGATTTGATTCTTTTGAATATTATTTTAATGATGATGTTTCCTATAAAAACAGAGAAATGGAATTTTCAACACTTTTACAAGGATATCTAGGATCTATTGCTAAAGATAGAAATTTCTCTTATTCATCTACAGCAAATAGGATTGATGTTAAGGACTTAAGAATCGAACTAACTCAGGATGTTGAAGATTTATTTGGTGGAGGAATAGTTTCTCAATCACTAAATGCTCAAACTTTTGCCAAGAAAATTTCAAGGTTTATTAAAGAGAATTTTGATTATTCATCTAATATAACTCCATTTGGTTTAGGTAAGGCAAGAATTACTATCGGTGAAAAATAAAAACATGAAACACTTTATAATTTTTATAATTTTAATTGCGATTTTTCCAAGATTATCTGCCCAAAATAAACTCAATAAAAAAAACGATGACGAAGCTAGAATAGTTTTGAATACTTTTATTCCAGATGATATCTTGAAAGAGGCACCTCATGCAAGAAAGCTTTTTTATTCTAAATTAGCTCAAATCGCAAGTTTAAATGGGGTAGGGGGTTCCAAATCAGATGTCAATAGTAGGTTTATTATTTCAGGTAATTTAAATGTATTGACAAAAGATATCATGCCAACATCCCCACCAAAGTACCTTGTTACAATAGAAACTACTTTAGCTATAGGAGATGGTGTAGACGGCAAAGCTTTCGCTACAGAATATATAGAATTTAAAGGTATTGGAGGAAGTGATGATAAAGCTTTTCTCTCTGCTATTAAGAAAGTAAATCCAAGGCATAGAATGGTTAAGCAACTTGTAGAGGAGGGGAAAAAGAAAATTATTGAATATTATAATTCAAAGTGTGACTTTATCGCTAAGACTGCAAATACACAAAAAGAACTAAGGCAATTTGATTTAGCAATATACACACTATCTCAAGTTCCAAATGTTTGTAGGGATTGCTTTGAAACATCGATGGATTTGGCTGCCAGAATAGCTGAAGAAAAGTTCGAATTTGAATGTCAAAGCAAGATTTCAGAGACAAAAGCTTTAATTGTTGCAGGGGAATTTATCGAGGCATCGAAAATACTTACATTCTATAACAAAGATATGGTTTGCTCTGTTGAAATTGAGGCATTACTTAGTGAAATAAATGGTGGTTTATGTTCTAAGTACTTAGGTGAAGCTAAAGGGTATTGGTCTAATAGAGACTCTAAATCAGCAGCTTCCTCACTTGCAAAAATAAATGCAAGCTTGCCTTGTTATAATGAAAGTGTAAATCTGAGTAATGAGATTTCCTCTTATCTAGATGAAAAAGATCAAAGAGAATGGGATTTGGAATATGAAAAATATAAAGATGCAATCGCAATAAAAAATAGAAATTTAGACAATTACTCAAACAGAATCAATGCGATTCGAGAAATAGGAGTCGCATACGGTAAAAATCAACCAAGATCTGTTACTTATAGTCCAATTATAAGATAAGTTCGTACTAAATTATTTCTTAAAGTCTGTAGCGATCGAAAGGCATATTCGATTGTTATGGGTTTTATTTATGAATTTAGCCGTCGAGGATTTAATAGTTATTTTCTTGTCTTAAGCAGGAAATTTTAATGATTCAAAAAGGTAGTTAAAAATGAAACTTTATCGTTTAATCTTAGCTGGATTCAAGTTATTAGTACTCTTATTATTTCTATTATTCGGTCGCCAGTATCGAAAACTTATGCAGTTACTAGCTTTATAAGAATTTAAATTTTAAACGAAATAAATTATGAGATTCTCAAAAACCAAACCTTTGTCGAAACAACTTAACCTAAGCTATCCTCTTAGAACTTATCTTGATGACGGTTCTTATGAGTTCAATAGTACAGGGATAGAAGAAAAGGTTGATACACTGGCTAGATTAGTAAATGAAGGCATCGATTTATACCAAATCCTAAAGCATTACAAGCACAGCTATAGATTGCCTGGTTACCAGCACATAAAAGACAATGCTGCTCATACAATAAAGGGATATATCTCTTATTTGGTCACTAAAAGAAGCTACGATTGGCAAACAATTTCGGCTTTGGATGGAGCTTCCGACCAAGAAATCACCAAGCTTCTTACAGAACTGTTGAAAGAGTTTATTCTAAAAAACTATAATGCAGCTAGCTTTG
>Ga0307964_1001064_pt1 | contig 11485 bp, 12 predicted proteins | sample OrgLakmetagen596_FD_201823 | JGI IMG/M metagenome (GOLD analysis project Ga0307964, IMG submission 201823) | Saline water microbial communities from Organic Lake, Antarctica - #596 | ecosystem: Environmental > Aquatic > Non-marine Saline and Alkaline > Saline | place: Antarctica: Organic Lake... | reverse complement strand
GCCGCATAAAGATTAAGCGGGGCGCCCGGCAAGGCACCCCGCTTTTCACTACACGTCGGAAGGGTTTAGGCGCACCCAACCTCCGTGGCTCCGGAGACCGAAGCACTCTCGTGGTGGTACGCAAGAGATAGACGGTTCGGGACTCCGGGGCAAATGTTTTCATCCGCGCCCAGGAGTATGCCTGAATGGCTACCATCACCAAGCTGACACCGCAGGAGGTGTCGATCATCAAGGCCCGGCTCGCCCGGGGAGACTTCCAGCACCGGATCGCTGCAGATTTCGATCTGAATCAGGGACGGATCAGCGAGATTGCGACTGGCAAGCGCTATGCGGACGTCCCGCCGGTATCCATGGAGGTGGGGCATGTCTGACAAGCTCCTCAAGCCTGGGCAAAAGGCCCCGAAATCTGGTCAGTACGAGATCACCGGCCCCCGAGGTGGTGGAACCGGCGTCGAGCGCACCGTTACGCGCAACGAACCGCTCCCTCCCCCCGAACAGAAGGGCCAGCGGTACCGCCTCGTCGATCCGACCCAGCATCGGCGCAAACCCTGAAGAACCTGCACGGCCCGGCGTTCGCTGGGCCGTGCGCACAAACGCCCTGACCGTAGGTGCACCGGATAGACTACGGATCGCCGACAACCTTTTCGGCCATCTGAGCCCGCATGTCTCTGCCGTCGACGGTCTTCTCAACCACGACGAACAAGCCCTTGCCGCCGCTCTTCCTCTCCCACAGCTGGCCGATGGTCCGTTTTTCGGCGGTGTCGGGGCCGTCGGCGATATGGGCGCCCTTGTACTCGACAACGAGCAGCCGGCCGTCCTCCATCTGAGCCACGAAATCCGGATAGAACTTGTCCGTGGCAGTCGGCAGCCAAAATGAGTTGGGGTGACGGGCAACGTTCCGGATCCAGAACTTGAGGCCTTGTAGGCTGTCGATCGCCTGCGCACATTGGAACTCTTCACCGTTCTCGGCCCCATCGAAAGCAGGCACATGGTCCGGCCCAAGGAAGTGCTTGCGAGGTTTCCAGCGCCCACGATACCGGCGCTGATCCCAGTACATCCCGTCCTTGAATGCGAAAGCCTGCTCGAAGGATACCTCGACCTTGGCCTCCGGAGCGAAGAGGTATCGCTGGTAGACGCCATCGCGTTCCTGCTGGCGGATGGCGGCGAGCTTCTCGCGGACCTTGCGGGCGAGGATGAACTTGCACCGCATCAGCGCCGCGATGTGCATGCCGCGTGTGGTGATCAGGTGGCCGACCAGGTCGCGTAGCCAGCGCAGCAGTTCGCTCTGATGAATGTCCGGTTGGCGCACCTGCCGGTCGAGCCAGAGCACCAGCGCCTCCGGTGTCCACCCTTCGACATCGACGTCCAGCGCCAGTTGTTCTGCTTCGTCCGCGAACTGGTAGGTGATGCGGTTGCCGTCGAGGTCGATCTCGAAACTGCGCGCCGTCTCACGGATCGCGAACTCGCCTTCACCCATTTTCGACGAGTGGTCGAGCAGCGACCAGTCGTGGAACTCCATGAACACGTCGGTGTCAGCGAACTCGAACTCGCCCTGGATCTCGGAGACCAGGCGAGGGACTTCGAACGCCTCGCCCTGTTCTGCAGGCGATAGCTGGTCCTTCACTTCGACGCGATACTTGGTGACGGCCGCCGAGAACCCAGTTCGTTCGGTCTCGGGGAGGGCCTCGACGATTGCCCTTTCGAGGCCGCCGTCAACACGCCCCGTCACGGCAATCTCGACCTTCCCATCCTCGGTTTCGCGAACGCTCACCCCTTCGCGCTTCTTCAGTTCGGCAACCACCTCAGGTGTCGCCGTCACCGTGTGCTTGAAGGTCGGCTTCGGCTTGTCGCGCGGGCCGAACAGGCCGGTATCGGCATCGAGCGACGTCTGAGCCGGTTCGATATTGTCGAACGCCTCATCCTCCTCGAAGCCCATGGCCACCAGCTTGTCGGCCAATGACCGCGCCGCCTCGCCGAACGACGGCTCCGACAGGAACGCATAGGCGCGGTTCAAATCCTCGGCTTTGCGGCGCTTGGCATAGGGCATCCGGAGAACGCGACCCAGCAACTGCTCGACGTCTACCGCGCTCTGGATCCGCGAAACGGAGCAGAACGCATAGGCGAAGGAACAATCCCATCCCTCCTTCAGCGCCTCGACGGTGATGACGTATTCGATCGGGCATTTCGGATCGAACAGGTTGATGCCATCCAGTTCACGCTGATCGCCGGTCGCCACGGCGATCTTGTGCTCGGGGATCTGCTCGACTTCCATCAGGTGCTTCTTCAGCACTTCGACCGTCACCTCCTGGTTCTTCGGCTGCGCCTGGAACAGGACGATGGGTCGGATGTAGGCGGTGTCCTTGTCGGCTTCCTCGGCCAGCGATGCCCGCGACGCGATCGCTCCGTTCACAGCGTTCTGCCAGGTGTCGTGCTCGGACAGCATGATCGGCAGCTTGATCATCTCCTCGAGTTTCAGTTCTTGCGCCGTCACGCTGTGCAGGATGTTGGAATTCAGCCGCGGCGTCGCCGTGAACTCGATGATCGCCGACGGGTTGACCCGCGCCTGCATTTCGCGCGTCAGGCCGGTGACCGCGTTGTGCGCCTCATCCACGATCATCAGTGGCCGATGCACATGCATCAGGTTGGCGAAGGAGAACTTCACGCCGCCGCCTTCCAGCGTTTCCAGCCCCGGCAGGGTCTTGGGCAGCGCCGTAAAGTGCGGCTCCATGTTCTCGTTGTGGGAATAGACCTTCCGGCCCTCGGTGTTCGAGACCCGCAGCGTCTGGATCGTGCCCACGACGATGCAGCAATGGTCGCGGATGTCGTGCGGGCGGATATGGGTGAAATCGGCGATGTCGAACACGCGCACCCGGCCGTCGAAGGCCTCGTCCAGCGCCTGCCGATAAGGGTGACGGGCGTTCTTCAGCGCCTCGGCCGTTTGCAGCCGAATCGTGTTCGATGGCACCAGCCACAAAACCATCGGATAGTCTTTTTCCACCCAGGCGTCGCGCGCAATGCCGATGGAGTGCGCCCCAAGGATGGTCTTACCGCCCCCGGTGGGCAGGCGCAGGCAGACGTAAGGCACGTTCGGCAGTTCCGCGAGCGGAGTATAGCTGCCGCCAAAGCGCCCCAGCCGCTTTGCCTGCTCTGGCTCTTTGGTGATTGCCTCATAGGCACCCTTCGGACCGGCAACGCGGGCCTCTTCCAGGAACCGGCGCAGGGTGGACAGAGTATCGGTCTGATATTGCTTCAATTTCATCAGATGCCCCCTTACTTGCGTGCTTTGACGTCGTAGGGCGTCTGCTTGAAGGTGATACGCTCGCGGTCGAGCGTGGCGGGCGTCAGCCGGGATTGCTCGCCATAAACGGTCAGAGGGCCGTCGAAGTCTGGAGCCACCTTGGCGATATCGTCGCGGATCAGGGCCAGCGTCGCGCGGGTCAGCACGTTGCCACCCGCAGGCCGCTTGTCGCCGAGGACACCGTTGTAAAGCAGGGCATGGGCGCGGCCGTCATGGATGCCGAGCAGTGGGCTGTCGAATTTCCCTTGCGCTACCGCTTCGCTGCTTGAGCGGGCGCCATCCCAAGGTCGGTCGGTTTCCGTGAACCAGACATGCGCCGCGAGCACCGGGAAACGGATATCCTGCCGGATATGGCCGCCCTCGTCGAACACGGGCGGGCCGAGGCGATAGAAGCGGAACCCGCCGCCGCCCGTCCAGCCTGCAGTTTCCGAAATTCCGCCCGGTCGTCGCCGAGATTGTTCTGCGCCTGGATGATCAGAATTTTGAACATCATGACCGCGTCGAACGGTGGGCGCCCGCCCTTGGCGCCGTCGCTGTAGGCCAATGCGCCTTCCAATTCCGACCGAAATATCTCGAAATCCACCGCCGAAGCATAGGCCTCAAGCTGGTCGCCGATATCGCTCAGCCGACGAAGACGGGCATCAACATCAAACAATCCGGGGGTCCTGATCATGCAATCCTCCACATCCCTGTGCAGGCAGAGTGAATCAGATAGCCGGGGATTTGGCGAGGTATTTAGAGGTCCTCAGCTTTATATATTACCCCAAATTCATCACATGAGCACCGTCGGCGGCCGACGCAGTTGCCCCGGCAGCCCGCAAACAGCCATGTCTTTCTAGAGCGATGAGTAGGACTTTACGAATTAGATACGGAAACCGCATCTGACACGGTCACGCAAGGACCACTGCCATGGTACGTTCCTCAGCAAACGGGATCGAGGATGGGGCCGCACCTAAACCCCTTACACCACCACGTCCAACAGTCTTGCGGGAGTTGCAGGGTTAAACACGCAATGGTTCGAAAACCGCAAGAAATTCATTAATCATTTCATCTTCGCGTTGGATGGCCTCAGCCGGGAGAGCTGTTCTTTGCTCTTCGCAAACAGCATGAGCAAAAGCATCAAGCTTCGCGCTGAACTCAACGGGATCAGCCTGACCAAGTAAACAGCGATCTTCCATCCCATTCTCATCATAGTAACGAGGTGTTTTAAGATGAACTGGTATTGCAATACTCGGAACACGCGACATCACCGCGACAATTCCCACATGAAGTTTCGGCGTTATAACACCACTTGAATTCGAGATCACAGCAACTGTTTCGTCTATTTTTGAATGCGTCACAACCCGGACATGTGATGTCTTTTCTTCACAATCAATATCGAGATATTTCTGCATGCCCTTATTGTCTTTGGCGCTAGTAAGGGCCGGGTCATTGGCATTATCGTATAAGAAAACCAGGTCAAAGCCTGCCTTACTGATCCTTGAGATCGCCAGATTGAGTTGTTTAAGATTGTCATCACTCAAATCATATTGGCTTTGGTGAATGATAACATATTTTGCCGCATCACGTGTTTTATCATTCCGAGCTGAGCCTTCAAGGTTTTCTAAGAATACCACATTCTGAGCGATATCAGCGCCATGTTTGGCGGGGACATTCATTTTTTGGCACCATTGAAGCGAGGCGGTATTACGCACCCAGCAGCATTGGGACCCTCGGAGCATCGCGCGCACGGCCTTACCCAAGAGGCGTGATGATAGAGGACCGACCTCCACACCAATCACATAATAGGGCACTTTGAATGTGCGGGCGATCAAAGCAGGCAGAACATATCGAACAAAGCACTGTAGATTCCAGCGCTGATTGCTGGCCTGACGCTCACCCAGATATCCCCCACCTGAGAAGACAAGTGCATCCAGGCGAGGAATACGAAGAAGCCCACGTAGGAAAGAGGAGAACGAACCCGTTTGGAAATGGTCTTCTAGAATCAAATCAACATTGGCCTCATCAAACTTTTGTAAAACAATTTGGCGCGCCCGTTCCAAGAGCAAGTGATCGCCGAAATTCTTGACGAAACCTGCACCGTGAATGCCGATGTGATATGAATGCCTCTCCTCGAACGACATGTCAGATTAGCTCCAGCTCATTCAGACCAGATACAAATTGATGGGCAAGTACATCCCACCGATGAAACAGTTCTAGGTAAGCCTCACACGACATACTGGGCTGTGGGAGGGTTCCCCGGCTCACCTGTTGGAGAGCGTGCGCGACTCCAACAGCAGACGGTGGGAAACGGCACCCGCCCAACTGATCGATCTCTGGTTCTAAATTACAGCCCGTAGAAACAAGCGGCTTACAACCGACAGACATCGCTTCCAAGACGGCTTGTGGTTGCCCCTCATATCGCGATGAATGGATGAAGTACCTATATTGAGCAAGGGTCGCATATTTATCGTCACCGACGAGAGGGTCATTCACCGTGACAAGGTCTGAAAGGTTTTCCGCATAGACGCGTCGCTCTAGGGCCGCGCGCCCCCCCCTATAGTCGCTACCAAAGAGATCGATCTTAACTTTAGCATCTCGCATTGACGTCGCAGCGATCTGAATACCCTCGATAAGTAGATCAAGCCCCTTGTGATATATATCGTACCGACCCATAAATGCGATGCTAAGATCCTTAGGTGTGCTTTTAGCAATGGATCGACTAATCACACCGTTTCCGCATGTGAAGTTAGGCTTTCCAAAGGTAAAACTATTTTCTTGTTCTGCGTTTGACAGGAAATGAATACAAGAAGCCTTTCCTAGATAGAACCCGGCAGGTCCGACAAGTGCCACGGCCTTCTTGAGTATGTTCTTCTTAATAGCCGATCGCATTAGGTTACTCCTCGGAGATATGACATATTTCACTTTTTTCCGACGATAATGTCTAGCTGCGGCCCACATTTCGGGTCGAAACAACCCTTCGAATATACAGGCAGCAGGACGTTCGAGCCCCTGATGCTCTCTCCATGGGACGACTTCAACTCCGGCCACTTCAAATGGGGTTGCTCCTGCAGCCACGTTGAACACGCGCGAAGGTATAAATGGACCTAAAGCTCGCGCGAGATTTGGCACCGAAACCGCTGGCCCGGATATATGACCGGGAGGATTAGACACAAATAGAAAAAGAGACTTGCCGCGCCCGGTCATCGGACGGCCTGATTGTAGATGCGCTTATCGAACTCATAAGCATGATCGAAGAGCGCTTGCATATCGTTGTTTTCCAGTATTGAACTTTCAATCAGAGCTTTACCGTCATGTTGCGCTTGCATGCGTGCTTTGAGACGAGTTCGTATCGAACTTGGGAGACGGCGGACTGCACCCTTAATCGTGGAATTGCCAATAAGGGCTCGTGTCCATGATGGTGCGAAAGAGCTGCGTTGTCGGGCATCTTTTTCATCGAGCGATGGACTGATCGCAAGCCTCTCTTGCAGAAATCGACTGAGCCCCGTTGTGTCTTTGATGTCAAACAGATCACCAACCACCCGCTCTCCATCGAGATATATAAATGACGATTGCGGACAGAAATGTATCATTGGGGCTGGCCAAACACCGGTATCCACAGCGTGCGCCAATTGGGCTTGAAGGCCCGGTAGGTGTTGGCGAAAGAACCGGGCGCTTGCTGGAATACTATTCGTGCCGAGCTGCCTTCTGAAATACTGATAAACTGACGAAATAAACCGGTGTCTGGGTTCTCGGATGAGTGAGAAACTGTGAAATCGGCATACAGTTTCAAACAGATCAGAAAACTCAACACGCATTAAAGAAAGAGGTATGTGGCCAATATCAACTGGCCCGTATCCATGAACTTCCACGATTTTGTTCGACAGGCTTTGCGTGCTCTTCTCTCGTAGGGCATGCCGTATCGTGCTCCCACCAGCTTTTGGAATATGAATAAATACAAGGTTATGGTCGCTGCAAATAATCATAGTGGCTGCGTGCGTGCTGTGGTTCGATGACGGTGCAGGGGACTTAGCACAACATATCTCCAGATAAGTAAAGAAAACAGGGCATAATTATCTAAAAGTGAGCCAGAGAGTTGGGTGGCTACGAAAAACGGTGCAAAAAGGATGCCGAAAACAAAGGGTTCATCGGCTCGCAGTGATTGGAAGAAACCAAGTACTGCAAAACCAGAGACGAGAATCCCAAAGATAACGCCACTAGAAAATATAAGCTCAATGAAGAGGTTATGAGGATAGAATGTGAATGGCTCCTGGCCAAAACCCTGACCAAAAATAAGCTGTAAAAGTCGGGCATCTTTTGCCCAATTGAAGAACTCATCAAATGCGTAAAGTCGGACCGCTTCGCTATTGTTTTGGATGTCAAAATAAGTGAGCCGGCCAAAAGCCTCCAACCGAGGTAATTCTTCCATTACGGTAAACGCGCCAACGGCACCTAGGCATCCAAGACCTGCTGCTACGACCGCGACACGTTCACCGAAACGATGAAAGCAAAAGACAACTATCAGCGTGAGAAAGGCAAGTAGGCCCCCACGGCTGCCAATTGCAATGACTAGCAGCGCCGTTATGACGCCGGATGAGACTAGAATAATAAACTTCAATTTGGAGTTAGACACTAAGAATATTATGACCCCAAGATTTAAGAGAATGAGACGGTAAAGCATATTGGGCCCAAATCCAAAATGTAGGCGAGCGCCAGTGAACACAAATATGGAGTACAACAGGATCACGATCTGAATCGAAAGAAGAAGTATCGCAACCAGTGTTAAGATCCGCTGGGACCTTTGACGAAAGAGTGCAACATGATCTGCCCATATAGAGAAAGCAATTGCGCCAGCGACCGCGTGTATCGGCCAAAAGAGATAGTCTTCTTGGCCCAGGGCAATGCGGAGCCCGCCGATGAGAAATATAGACGAACAAGCAATCGTCAGCAACAGACTCGCCTTGTGCACCATAATTGGCGATACCGTGATTCCAAAGCGGATAAACAGCATAGCGCTAAGTGCTATGTAGCCGAGTGGAAGCCCATTCACGATATTTGGTGCGAGGAATAACACCCCGTAGGCAAGCATCGTCTGGGTAAATAAAATGATAACCCTCAAAATATTGCCCATATGCGCCGAACAGCTGTGTGTCTTATGCTATGCGAAAGAAGTAGGTTTACAATGATTGTGTAAGCCGCCAAGGCTGCCACGATCCAAATTAACCCTGCTCCTGAGAATACAATAATACCAGTAGGGAGGAGCAAAGATATTGATATTAAGGAAATTCGTCGAAGAGCGTTCCCACGGTCCAGGATATTCAAAGCAAGCCCTGAATATCCAAAAAATGCTTCGAATGCCGCAAGAATTCCACCAAAGAGAATTGCTTGTACAAAATAGCTGCAATTCCCGCAGCCAGACCTGCCCGTAAATGCAGTCCAAGAGGCATTTGCAGTTTCAAGCAATAATGTTGAGCCCCATCCAATTTCAGCGGAGAGAACCACCTCGGCCAGAATCAAAGTTCCAGCTGGGACAAGTGCGAAACGCGTCATTGCAATCAGCCTTCGCCGTGCGTTTTGACTGCTATATTCGGGAGCATCTTTACAATTGGCTATCGTTCGAGCTGCGCTTGGCTTAAGAGCTCGGTGCAAAAGTAGGCCTACTCCACGGAATTGCAAGACAATTCTAAGGAGGTATGCTTCGACGCTGGAGCCGGTGAACCCCAGGAGTGAAATTACGCCCCAGCTAAATCCTTGTGCGCTCAGCTGAAAAGTGAGTCTGTTTACGAAATCACGTCCTAGACTGCTATGGGCAGCGCCCGGAATGGTTTTGGATACTGCTAATTTTCTCGTTGTACCCAGCGTAACAAGCTCAAAGGCGAGAAGCGCTGTCAGCACTGATATGAGATGCAGAAGCGGCAATTGGGAGCTAGATCCAATATAGATGTTAAGTAAGATAAAAGTTGTCGGAAAGAGCAGTCGTTGTACAAGTTCATTTTGCCAAGACGTTCCTAAAAGCATTGCTCTTAGGTGGATAGATTCAGAAATTGCGATCGAAATAACAAGCAGGCAAGCGTTTACCATCCATTGTTCTTTTTGGAAGGTGATCCCAATCAAATAGCCGATTACTCCGATGAGCCAAGCGAACGCTGCTATCTTTGAGATCGTCGAGGGGTTTAGCGCAAGGTTGGAAACCGCAACAAGTCGCGCGGCGGCAAAAGGTGCCCCGAACAGGATATATGCGGCGCCGAGCAATGCTAAATACTGTGCGACTGCGTCTGATCCGTGTGCGAGGGCAAGTGTCGCCGTAAGTGCGAGGCCCGCGCTGACACCTGCAGTTGCAAAGAACCCTGCTAAGACGTGTTGCTTTAGATCATTTACGCTAGGACTCATAGATACACCGCATGCTATTGGGGCACGTCTGACTCAGCCACGGGGCCGCCAAATATGGTGCGGATGGCAGACAGCGTCCCTGCGACAGACCTGCCACGTCGCCTTCGTGAGCGATATATTCGAATAAGCAACGCAGTATTAAAGATCAAGCGATGAAGGGGATTATTTGATAGCGCATTCCCCGCAACAAGACGTAAGTTTCTTTGGCGCTTTAGAAAGTTCCTTTCGGAGATGTTAGCCCCATGTTCGTTTCTAAGGAGAATAACGCTATCAACAAACAGGAATTTTTTCCCTACCATGAGGAGACGCCAGAATAGTAACCACTCTTCCCCCCCTCCTTGCTCCTTCTGATAAGTCGTTTGATCAAGCGCCGCCCGACGAAACATAGTGGCGCCCAATCGCCCTGGTTGTGCAATCAAAAGCTTGAGCTCATTCAGCACCGTCCTTCGTCCAGAAATACGATAGAAGCTGCGGCGTTCAGTGACATCTGTGCGTCCGGATGTTTTTGTTCTTACCTTTCCGATGCATATATCGGCACCGTGTCTTTTCATCTCATTGAGCATGCTTGTCGTCGTACTAGGTGAAAAAGCATCGTCTTGGTCGAGGAAGCGAACAAAGGCACCCTTCGCATGCGCAAGCGCAATTTGTCTGGTTTCTATCACGCCAATGTTTTTGGAATTCGTTAGGAAGTGGAGATTTGACTGCTGATACTGAAATGCAATCTCTTGGAATTTCTCGTCCTCTGGGGAGTCATTAATTACAATAATTTCAACCTGGTCTCTTGCGTCACTGTCAACTGAAGCAATAGCCGCGCGTATATATTCGTTTCCCCAGAAATATGGGATAATTACCGTTAGATCCGGCGTTTTAACGTCTACGGCGGTGGGACTATGCAAGTCTTAGTTCCTATATTTTCTTGTTTGATGTTTGTTTTGCGAGCCGGTGATGTTTTTTCATGCCCGCGTATGCATAGAACGCAAAGTAATAGGATGACTGAAGAAAGCTAAGTTTCTCTACATTTCGATAGACGTCCCACTGATAACGGGCTGCCGAAATTTTGTTTGACGATAGTGACTCAAATCCAGTCCGATACTGAACAAAAATGTCTTTTAAGCCATGCACTTCATCTGTCATGCGCAAAAGCCGTAGCCATAATCCAAAGTCTTGCCGCTTCCGGATATTTGGCATGAATACTTTTCCTAGTTTGCCGGTATCGTAGATTACCGTTGAACAGCCAACCGAACAGGTCTTGAGGAGGTCTTCGCGTTTTGCGCGGCTTGGTGGCACGACGTCCCCGCGTATCTGGCCATTCGCATCAAGAACTTGATAGGCTGTGCATGTAAACGCTGCTCTTTGTGCCTCCATGAAGGTTAATTGAGCTTCGATTTTACCAGGGAGCCAAAGATCATCTGCATCTAGAAATGCAATATAGCGCCCTTGCGCAGCCGAGATACCTGCGTTGCGCGTTGCTGCAGCTCCAAGGTTCTGAGCATTGTGGATAGAGTGCACGCGGTTATCCGATTGAATATGGTGTTCAATGACGTGTTTCGTACCATCCGTTGAACCATCATCGATAATGATGACTTCAAGATCGCCGAGGCTCTGTGACAGAATGGATTTAAGTGCATCAGCCAGATGTCGTTCGGCTTGATAGGCTGGGACAACAACACTCAATAAGGGGGTATTCTTAGAAGGGTTCATGCCAGTTATGTTCGATTAATTACGGCGCTGGATGCCGTAGTTGTATTCTTGGTCGCGGTGTTTGTCAAACAAGTTGTCCGCCGATTTCATGCGGCGTCTCTGATTTCAGGGGCGCTG
>Ga0307964_1001059_pt1 | contig 11535 bp, 10 predicted proteins | sample OrgLakmetagen596_FD_201823 | JGI IMG/M metagenome (GOLD analysis project Ga0307964, IMG submission 201823) | Saline water microbial communities from Organic Lake, Antarctica - #596 | ecosystem: Environmental > Aquatic > Non-marine Saline and Alkaline > Saline | place: Antarctica: Organic Lake... | reverse complement strand
TATAAAAAATCATGACCTAGCAATAGGACAGAAAAGATAACAGCCAGAAAAAGATAGTAGAAAACATTGGAAAATTGGGAAGGCCGAAGCTTCAGGATATAGTCTGTATTCGTCATTGATCGAATCCGGAGCCTGTCAACATAGTTGGCGCGTTTAGGTGCTCAGCTCTTTAACAATTAGCCGCCTTTTCCGGATTCAATGTGACAGAGTCCGGCAAGCTGAGGTTTCGGATTTTTCCAGACCAGCGTTGCGGGTTTGCCGCCTTCGCAGCTTCTATTATCTGCTTTCGCTGTGCCAAGATTTGGTCAGCCTCGCCAGTGTGGCGCTGCTGAGGTGTTACATAATTTAAGGCGCTGTGCCGATGCTCGGTGTTGTACCAGCGGACGAACTTAAGCACCCAGTCTCGGGCATCCTGGATTGTTTTGAAGCCGTTGGCCGGGAATCCCGGTCGGAACTTCAAGGTTTTAAACAGTGATTCTGAATAGGCGTTGTCGTTGCTCACTCTGGGTCGGCTGTTAGAGGGCGTAATGCCCAGGTCGTAGAGCTTCTCCAGGAAGGTCGCAGCCTTCATCGGGCTACCGTTGTCGGAATGCAATACCAACGGTTTATCCCGAGACGCCAGATGCTCGCGCCAGTAGGCTTTTTCAATGAACTCTCGGGCCAGTTCGCCGGTTTCGTTTTCATACACTTCATGACCCACGATCTTGCGACTGTAAACATCCATTATCAGATACAGATAGAACCAAGTGCCTCGCGCCGGGCCTGGTAGCCATGAGATATCCCAGGACCACAGACAGTTCGCTTCAGAGGCTTTGTGTGTCGTTGCCATACGTTTACGTTCAGGCGCTTTTTGACGGCCTCTGGGGTGTACCTGATCGTGTTCATGCAGCACTCGATAGAGCGTCGATTCCGACGCTAAATAACAGCCTTGATCCAGCTGATCGGCGACGATAAATGCAGGCGGGCAGCTTTGATATTCTGATTGATTGCACAGTGCCAGCACCGCCTCACGCTCCTCTGTTGAGAGTTTGTTGTGTGGCTCAGATCTTGGCGCCAGCGGTCGTCTGTCCGCACGGACGGCAGTGTTAGAGCTCCACCGCTGATAAGTGCGCACGCTCAGGTTTAGTAAGGCACAAGCCTTTGTCAGCCGGGCTCCGTTGCTCTGAGCTTCCTCGATCAGAACAACCGCCTGCTGGCGATCTGGGAGGCTGGTCATTCGTCCTCGTTGTTGGGGCCCCAGATCGCCGTGGCTTTTTTTGACAGTGTTAGCAGCGCTGCCACCTCTGCCAGAGCTTTTTCTTTGCGTCGCAGTTCGAACTCAAGCTGCTTAACACGCTTTTTTTCAGCCTGAGCGGCTTGTCGGCTACGCTTGGACTGTTCATCCGCCTGGGAGTTAGCACTGATACAGGCCGTTTTCCAAGCTTCAATCTGTTCGGGATACAGTCCGTGCTTACGGCAATATTCACTGAGTTCCGCCACCGTCATTGGGGCGGTCTCTAGCACAATGCGGAATTTTTCTTCGCTACTCCACTTGTCAGGAGTGGCTGAATTCGATGGCAAAACGGCACCTCGTTTTCTGGCGGCTGTTCGCCAATTGTACAGAGTTGCAGTACTGATGCCTTCCTGGCTGGATAGCTCTGCCACGGTCAGGCTCTGGGGTGGTGCCATCTTTTGGAGAATGGCTTCCTTACGTTCCGGTGAGTAATGGGGCATGGTTGTCCTCTGAAATAATCAGGCGACAACTACGCTGACACATAGGGTCCCGCCGAAAGCGATACTGCTCGGCAAATTCCTTACTCGCCTCGAGCAATAGCGTGTCCCCCATTTGAAAAGTAATAGCGCCCAGCTTACCCGGCACCCGCTTACCCTCGCGGGACAAGGACAGAATGGCCGCGTTGAAACGCGTACGAAACTTACTCTCCCTGATCGTCTTGCCCAGGGCGGGGAATTCTTGACCCAGAAACACTTCAACCAGGCAACGCTGGTGGTTGGCCAGCTCAAACAACCCCAGATTCACCCCCAGCTGACTCTGAAGCATCCCGTCAATCACCAGGTTGGTGCCGGTGCCAATCAGAGTCAGAACCGCCTGCCATTCCATTCAGCTAAGTGCTCCCTCGGCTGGATATCTGCCACGCATTGACCGGCATAGTCGACGTATAAAGACAAACCTCAGGGTGTTCGGGCACTTCATAGGGGGAATCAATACCCGTAAAATCCTTGATCTGCCCGGCGCGAGCCTTTTACATACAAACCTTTCGGATCACGCTGCTCGCAGGTTTCCAGGGGGATATCCATAAACACCTCGACGAATTCCCCGGCCGGAAACAGATTGCGAACCATACGGCGGTCACCGGTGAACGGCGAGATAAAAGCACTCAACACAATCAACCCTGCATCGGTGAATAGTTTGCTGACCTCGCCAATCCTGCGGATATTCTCAACCCGATCGTCATCTGAAAGCCCGAAATCCTCGCAGAGCCCGTGACGGACGTTGTCACCATCAAGCAGGAACGTGTGGTAACCCCTCCTGTGCAACGCGACATCCAGAGCATTGGCAATGGTCGACTTGCCGGAACCACTCAGGCCGGTAAACCACAACAGGCAAGGTGTCTGGTTCTTGTTCACCGAACGCTCGGCACGGGTAATCTTCTGTTCATGCCAGAGTATGTTTTCAGCCAAAACGGACACTCCGGAAATTAATATGCATATACGATTTTGGAATTTAGCCTTTCGAAGAGGTTACGTAAAGTCAGTTCAGAATCTATCCGGCCATGCCTGCTTCAGATTCACGGTGATAAAGTCGACTTTACCAACCAATGCTCAAGCAATAAGTCACTTTGCTGTTGTAGTCGTTTAAAAGTAAGCGTTCATTCCAAAACGTCCTGCCATCCCGATGAATTTCTTTCTACAGTAACCTCACATTTCCCAGCACGAGGTTACCCTCAGCAGCCGAACAATGGTGATCACTATCAATGCAGAGTTTACTTTTTGCCGATGGCAAATCTAAAAGCGAGAATTATCAGCCGGTAATAAACCCTACCTTAGCGCTGTATTTTATTTTTCAAAAGATTAAAAAACTTACTGACAAAATTTATAAGCCGTTGGAATCCAAAGTCATACCGCTTGCCATTAAAAGCAATTTCGATAGATTTTTTGGTGACTGACTCAAATTGATACTCGTTGGACAAATCATCGATAGCATTTTTCAGGGTGATCAAATTTTGATCACCTGCACTTATGACCTGAACACAAGACAGCAACTTTGAGAGGTAAGATTCCAGGTTAACCTTGTCAAACTCAAAAAAATCTATATTGGAAGGCTCGGGAAATGGCTGAAAAAATGACCGACCAGAGTTAAAATGTTCCGATAAACGCCTGTTTACCTCACTAGATCTATCGATAATCTTTAAATAATGTTCTTTTTTCATCGATAAGAAACGCCCATGTCCATCCACTGGATTTATCCTTCGGATCTTATCAAAAAACTCAATGCATTCTATATTATTATCGAAATAGGAATTTAAAGAGCGCTTTAAATAAAGCTCTTCCAACGCGAGACGTTCATTTTGTTGTTTCGCGGGGATGGAAAATGATTTATCTGGAACTAGACTTACTGCGCTACAAAAATCGCTGAGCAAATCTCTATCTTTAAAAGAGTTAGGCTCATAAGGACGAATCAAAACGTTATCTTTACCGAAAATGGTTGCCCATGCCGATACAATTTCGAAATAATTTTTCCTAGTAACGGGGTGCTCTCCAATCAGCTTCCCCAAATCGGCATTAGTGCTTAAAGTTGCTTTTATGCTTTGGTTAAACAAGGAGTCGACTAATTGGTCCTGTCGGCGTAGATACAGAACGACTACGACTTTGTAGGCTGACAGCAGGTCATGGATAGCCTCGATTGCCTTCAGCTCTCCCTTTCGAAAAAGAACAAAGAAATCCTCAGAGCTAAGAATCACAGAGTCAAACAATAGCTCTTTATCCTCAAGTTCTTTTAACAGATTTTCCCAGTTATCACCGCGACTATTGTCGCCGTATGCATGTCCGGCAATGGTGTCGCCATTAAACTTATTTCGAATATCTCCCGCAAGAGGGTGATGCGCTATAACGTTACGCCCAGATAACGGGTACAAAATCCGCTCTTTACTTAAAAGTAGCCCTGAATTATCTGACAGGTAACTCTGGATGAATGTAGTTCCAGTTTTCGGCGAGCCAATATGTAAATAAACCGTTTTCTGCATCGAGTTACGGGCCTTCAATATCGTGAATGGGTCTGCGGCTGAGAAAACGTTTTATTCTTCGTTGCCATGAAAAAGGCACCAATGCAACGAAGCTCGAAAATATAGGCATACGTCTCAATCGAATTAACAAAGTCAAAAGATATTCTTTTCTGCCCCCATACAATATTGCACCAGATTCTAATGCCCCTGAGCTCCATAACGCTTTCAAACAATCATGGCTGTCGGTATTTTTTGATACAGCCAAACCATTTAGGTAGTCCGCATGGTAGAACCCTAGACTTATATCGGAAACGCGGACACCATCTGCGATAGCGTCGTTGATTACTCTCGAATCTCTGCGTACTGACAACCAGAAGTCGGCCATCCGTGTTGTGTCACTCCAGTCGTCAAGCAACAAAGTCCTCCGCCTTAACGCCAATCTCTCGGGAAATGCACCAAGGTTCGGAGCAACAACAGGAACGCAAGCCTTAAGTGCCAAACTGAGGGTGTAACTATAGGTTTCAGGCCATTGGGCAGTAAACCAGACAACATCCGGCTCTAGTTCAAATAAACGCTCTAGAGCCTCATATTCGCGGTAAGCTCCATGGGTAATCACTTCTTTACTTAGAGGCCGATACCCATAGCCTAATAGATGGAACTCAATCGGGCTTCCGGACAAACGTTGAGCAACCGCCTCAAGAATATCTGCACCCTTCTCTTGACTTAACGCGCCTAATACCACGACTCGGATACTGCGATTATTGATAGAAAACTCGGAAACACTATTCGGAAGTTCCCCATGATCTAAGTGAGGCGATACTCTCCAGTTTGTGATGCTATGGAAAGCACCCTCTTGGGCAATGCGGCCGCGAGTGTCGGCAGAAGGGGCAATTACAAACCTAGCATCGCGCAATAATGGAACCTGGAGGTTCCTCCATTGTTCAGCACTGACGCCATCAGGTAACGGCGAACGCTCTGCACATATCCGATCTCTATCTGGGCCATCGCCTGCGTAAACGCCATTTTTCCCTGTCAGAGTAGGATTGCCGTTGATAACCCAGAAATCGTGAAGCGTATAGTCGTATTCCAGGCCAAGATCGAGTGCCAGGCCCCAAACACGTGTCGGCAATCCCATTGTGTGGTGAAAATGAACATGGCAAATCCCTATAGCTTTGCAAAAATTCAGGAATGCATCATATTGTTCATCTAGGTGAAATCTCAACGTCGGCGAACGGTTTGCCTTAAGCGGAACAAGAAGCACCTGGACAACGCCATCACCTACGGGCTCAAGAAGCACGAAATCCACTTCGGTGAGTTCTCTCTCTAATTCTTGAATATGTGTGACAACACCGCCTCCCATGCCATGGGAAATCGCTAAAATCTTGGGCCGCCCTGAACTTGCCAGCACCTCACACATTACTCTAGTTCGCCAATGCAGAGCCGGATCCGACTTAATGAATGCTTGAACATCAAAATGATAAGAAGGATATCGGCGAGCAAGAATCTGGAGATTCTTTTCTTTCCGACTGTCAGACTCCTCCGCAAAACTAACCGCCCCCTTATGATAAATAAACACATTCAGGGCATGCAGGTTGTGCCCGCCGTGTTTGATCGCGCACTGGCACCAGTCGTTTTCCTCTCCGTAGCCCCGGCCAAACGTTTCTTCATCGAACAGGCCGATAGCGTCCATGACGTCACGGCGCATATACATACAGCAACCAATGCCAGAAGGAATCTCAACGGCCATATTGGCTGGCACCGCACGCCTGAATACCTCATCCAGAGACTGCACATCAAAGCCTGTGGGAAGTTCGTTGTCTTCGCAGAAAACCGGAAAGCTGCAGATGGTCGCGTTATTGGCTGTCGCGGTAACGGAAGCGACTTTATCCCGGGAGTAGGCGCAATCCTGGAGGCGTTCCAGCCAGTCATTGGCGACTTCTACATCGCTATTGAGCAGCAGCACATCGGCATCGGGTCGCAGCCTCATCCCCCGGTTTACTGTGCCCACAAAACCGAGATTTTTATCGTTCTCCAGCAACTCATAGCCAAGCGCTGCATGATTGTCCCGAAGCCATTGGGTAATCGCAGGTTCTGGGGAGCAATCGTTGATGACCACCAGTCTGGCCCAGGTACTGTCCAGGGAGGACGCCGCCGTTTTAACCGCGGCACAGGTTTCTTCAAACCCACCGTAGACGGGGATGATCACATCAACAGCCGGCCGTTTGCCGGGCTCGGGAAAGCTGGTTTCTCCTGCCCGGGCAGGCGCTTCCGGAACTTCCTGATCGGCCGTTTCACCAACACCCGCAAGGCGACGGAAAGCCCCTCGTACTCTGAGCAGCTTGCCAATAATCGATGACTCAATGCGAGCGATACGCTGATTCATCACCTCCAGCTGCCGGTCCCTTTCTGCAACCACTTGCAAGGCGTGATGGTGGTTGTCTCCCAGTTCGGCGAGGCTCTCAAGCGTCACGTCCTTCTCGGCAATCGTGTCCAAAGCCTTCTGATGCAGGACTGCTACTTTTTCTCTTTCAGAGTTAGCTGTTGCCAGCTGTTTGTCACGCTCCTGAATAACCTCCTGCGCCCTGGAATGCTCTTTACCGAGATGGTCCAGTCGTTCACTGACATCCTGCAACTGAACGACCGTGGCGTTAAAGCCCTCAAACAGCTTTTCGAGATCCTCAAACACACCAGACACATGGTTTACCAGCTTCTCTGCCGTGACACGGTCAACCGACCGCCGCTGAAGTATTTCCTCATAAAGCAACGTTACTTCGTCTGCCAACAAACCATCGGGCGTCCGGGTATCGCGCTTATGGTGCCTTAGGTCTTCCTGAATCCATTGCTCCATCTTCTCTTGGTCAGGCTGAAGGCCAATGCCCAGATCCTTCAAGGCAACTTCCGTAAAGCCCAGCGGCGAGGCCATCAAATCGTCAAAACTCCCCGCGTAACAGCCGTCGAGCTGCCGACAAAAGTCTACGGAAGCAAGCACGTGGTCCAGCCAGAGCACGTTGGAATGGGATGACACAATACCGTCCCGCCGTGCGAGGGATCGCCCGACTTCCGCAGGGTGCCGCACCAGCTCAAATCCTACGACACGGGCACCGGCCTCCTCGAAAATCGGTAGCCAGAAATTCGCTGTCAAGCAAAGGCGAGGATCCTTGATTGCAACACATAAATCGCCATCGCCGCGCTTTTCTCCTCCTTCTTCTACCGCTCCCTCAAGAAGTTTGCTGACAAACTCCCGGGCCTGACCCTTGAGGGTATCAAGATCCGCAGAGCCGGCTTCCAGAAAGGCCGCGAACTTGCCGGCAGCCAGCGGTGAGTACCAATGCAGCCCGGCAAATTCCAGCAGGGCTTCGTTGATCTTCACCAGGTCCTTGTGCTCCCAGAACCCTTTATCATTAACACCGGGCGCCGGTTCCAGAAGGTCGTCGCCAAGCCAGACACCGGAAGCCGCCAGAGCCCCCGCCAGTGCGGACGTACCACTGCGGTGCATGCCCAGGACAAAAATGGCCGTGGGTTTACTCAAACAGATCTCCTTGCTCATTCAGAATATTGAGATCCGGTGCACCCCGGTCTTTTTCCGAGAGTTGGATTTCGCCGGTATCCGGCCAGTCAATACCAATGGCCGGATCATCCCAACGCAGGCTGCGTTCATGCTCGGGTGACCAGTAGCCATCAGCCTTGTACTGAACTTCTGCCATGTCACTGGTGACCAGGAACGCGTGACCGAATCCCGCAGGAACCCATAGTTGTTTTTTATTTTCAGCGCTCACCACCACGCCCGTCCATTGCCCAAACGTAGGGGAGCTTTTTCGCAGATCCACAGCGACATCAAAAATTTCACCCGCTGTCGCGCGAACGAGCTTTCCCTGGGCGGCGCCTGAAGTCTGAAAGTGAATACCCCGCAGAACACCCCGGCCAGAACGCGAGTGATTGTCCTGCACGAACACGACGTCGTTGCCCGCCAATTCATTAAAGCGGGCCACGTTGAAACTTTCAAAAAACCAGCCCCGGTCATCACCAAACACTCTGGGTTCCAGAATCAGCACCCCGTCAAGAGGGGTTTTCTGTACCTTCATATCAAGTCTCCATATCCCGGAAACGCAGCAAATCCAGCAGGTATTGCCCATAGCCGGTCTTGCTGAATTGCTGTCCCATTGCCTCAAGGGTTTCGTCATTTATCCAGCCATTACGCCAGGCAATTTCCTCCGGGCAGGCTACTTTCAGGCCCTGGCGATGCTCCAGCGTGGCAATAAAATGAGAAGCCTCCAACAACGAATCGTGAGTGCCCGTGTCCAGCCAGGCATAGCCGCGCCCCATCAGTTCTACATGCAACTGATCACTCTTCAGGTAATGGGCGTTAATATCGGTGATTTCCAGTTCGCCACGGTGAGAGGGCTTCACCTCCTTCGCAATATCCACGACCTGTTCATCGTAAAAATAGAGACCAGTAACGGCATAGCGGGATTTGGGAAATTCCGGTTTCTCCTCGACGCTAACCACTTTACGGTCTTTATTGAAGGCTACGACCCCGTATCGCTCCGGGTCGTGAACGGGATACGCAAACACGGTGGCACCGGAAGCTCTGGTGTCCGCCCGGCTAAGCATGTCCTGAAAGTTGCTACCGTGAAACAGATTATCCCCCAACACCAATGCACTCGGGCCGCCAGCCAGAAACGACTCGCCGATCAAAAACGCTTCCGCAAGACCATTGGGCTCATTCTGAACCGCGTATTTCAGGGAAATCCCCCACTGGCTTCCATCACCCAGCAACTGTTCGAAACGCGGCAGGTCCTGGGGGGTTGAAATCAGAAGAATGTCCCGGATACCCGACTGCATCAGCGTCGACAGCGGGTAATACACCATGGGCTTGTCGTACACCGGTAAAAGCTGTTTAGAAGTTGCAAGCGTGCTTGGATGTAGCCGGGTGCCTGAGCCGCCCGCCAGAATAATTCCCTTGCGTCTGGTGTCTTGCATTGATTTCAGTCCTTTTGCCAATCGCCAAGGGTGACACCCAGGGCCGCCTGCCAGTCCGGCAGCCGTATATTCAGAGCCTGCTCGATACTGCTGACATCCAGCCGTGAGTTCCGGGGCCGGGGTGCCGGCGCAGGGTACTCACTGGTGGCGATGGGAAAAACCCGTTGCTCGCCCATTTTCAGGGCCACACCGCGTTCCTCCGCCACTCGTATGATTTCGCGCGCAAACCCGCACCAGCTGGTCTCGCCCCGGCAAGTCAGATGGTAAACGCCCTGTAGCTCCCGCTCACCGGAAAGCCTGGCGTGAAGCACCAGCGCTGTTACCTGCGCAATCAGCCAGGCCGGCGTTGGCGCTCCCCACTGGTCAGCCACCACGTTAAGCTCGCTCCGCTCGGCGGCCAGTTTGAGCATGGTCAGCATGAAATTCCGGCCACGAGCCCCGTAAACCCAAGAGGTGCGCAGGATAATCACCGACGAAGAGGCCGCAAGCGCCGCCTCGTCACCGGCCAGCTTGGTTTTGCCGTAAACCGACAGGGGTGCCGCCGGCTCACTCTCCGTCATTGGCTCCTCGCGATCGCCGGCGTAGACATAGTCAGTGGAGTAATGCACCAGAAGCGCCCTGTTTGCGTCGGCCCATCGGGCGAGCCTTTCGGGGAACCCGGCGTTCAGCGCGCTGGCGGCTTCTTCATCGGTTTCTGCCTGATCAACCGCCGTGTAGGCCGCGGAATTCACAACCACATCCGGCTGAATCCGTTGAAGTAGCGCATCAACAACCTCGGGGGACGCCAGATCACCATCCGCTCGGGTGGTACCTGTCACTTCGCCCAGGGGCGCCAGAGTTTTCAGCAGTTCATGGCCCACCTGACCATCGCTTCCGGTTACCAGAACCCGCATTATGTGTTTGCCTCGCGTGAATCGAGATACTCGCCGGATTTTACATGATCAACCCATTGACGGTTAGCCAGATACCACTCAACGGTTTTCAAAAGCCCTTTCTCAAAGCTCACCGTCGGGCTCCAGCCCAGCTCATCGGCAATGAAGCGGATATCCATAGCGTAGCGTCTGTCATGCCCTGGGCGATCAGGCACAAATTCAACCAGCTCCTGATAGCCCCCGTCCCGCGGCCGCAGCGTCTGTAACACGGTGGTCAAGGCTTCCACCACCTCCAAGTTGGAACGCTCGGCGTTGCCGCCAATATTGTAGGTTAACCCGGGCGCGCCGTTGGCGAGGACTTCGGCAATGGCCCGGCAATGGTCTTCCACATACAGCCAGTCCCTGACATTACGGCCGTCGCCATAAACGGGAAGCGTCTCCCCCGCCAGCGCCCGCTCAATCATCAGCGGAATCAGCTTTTCCGGGAACTGGAAAGGGCCGTAGTTATTAGAGCAGTTGGTTGTTAGCACCGGCAGGCCATAGGTATGATGCCAGGCCCGCACCAGATGATCCGAAGCAGCTTTTGAGGCGGAATACGGGCTGTTTGGCTGGTAACAATGCTGCTCAGTGAAGGCCGGTGCCTCCATGGACAGCGAGCCGTAGACCTCATCGGTGGAGACGTGTAGAAACCGGAAATCTTCCGGCCTTCCCCGTTGGCGCCACAACCCAAGCGCCGCATCCAGCAGATTGAACGTACCCATCACATTGGTCTGCAGAAACGCTTCCGGCTCTTTTATTGAGCGGTCAACGTGGCTTTCAGCGGCGAAGTGCAGAACGGCACGGGGGCTGCACCGCTCCACCACCGCGTGCACCGCTTCGCTGTCTCTGAGATCCGTCTTTTCGAAGTGGTAAGCGGGGTTGTCCTGAATATCCGCCAGGTTCTCAGCATTGCCAGCGTAGGTCAGCGCATCAAGATTGACCACAGGTTCGTCGTGCTCGGCGAGCCACAGGCGGATAAAATTAGACCCAATAAATCCGCAACCACCTGTTACCAGAATCATCCGCAATCATCCTTGGGGGGTAGTATAAAAACGGCGGATTATCCCAGATAACGCGGGCTTTGTCACAAACCCGCCACTTTTACGTGGTTGCAGACATGTAACCGCTCACTGCAGCTTCTTGCCCACTTGCCAGAATCGCCAGCCATGGCGCATAAAGAACCGAAAGGCAGAGCGCACAAACCACCAGCGGTGGCGTAATGGCTTACGCGCCGCGCCGCCGCCAGAATGACGGACAACCGCGCCCGGCTCGTATAAGTGCACCCAGCCTCTGGCAGAGGCCCGAACAGACAGGTCAAAATCTTCAAAATACATGAAATAACGTGGGTCAAAACCACCCAGATCCTGCCAGAAACGCATACGCGCCAACATGAATGACCCACTGCATAATTCCACACCGCGATG